>ENA-OUQF01000066-OUQF01000066.1-human-gut-metagenome-genome-assembly--contig:-NODE-66-length-120856-cov-18.014098_pt1 | contig 120856 bp, 88 predicted proteins | sample MGYA00237947_ERZ548826 | MGnify/ENA primary metagenome ERZ548826 (study PRJEB26490, sample SAMN05194701) | human gut metagenome | biome: terrestrial biome; feature: human-associated habitat... | reverse complement strand
CGTCATCAATGCATTTCACCTCACCGGTGGCGAGAAACTTCTCATAATGGGAATTCAAGGAACGAAGTGGGGCGTGATTATTAGTGTATGTTCACCAATAATTAATTCAAAATGGAAAAATTTAAAATGCATCTTCGCCAATCTAATATGGCGGAAAACACCATCGCAGCGTATTGTTACGCTGTTAAAGAGTATAGGGGTAGGTATAAAGAGCTAACTAAAAAAGATTTGCTCCTTTATAAGGCTTATCTTATTGAGACATTCAAGCCGAAGACTGTGAATTTGCGCATTCAGGCAATGAACAAGTATCTTGAGTTCATTGGAAAGTCGAAATTGCGACTCAAGTCTGTTAAAGTTCAGCAGAAGTCATATCTTGAAAATGTTATCAGCAATGCTGATTATGTGTTTCTCAAAAATAAATTGAGAGAAGATGGGCTGACCGAGTGGTATTTTGTGGTTCGGTTCCTTGCTGCGACCGGTGCGAGAGTAAGTGAGTTGGTCCAGATGAAAGTGGAACACGTTATGACAGGATATTTTGATATTTACACCAAAGGAGGAAAAGTAAGAAGAGTATTCTTTCCTAAGTCTTTGAGGTGCGAGGCGTTGAAGTGGTTAGACTCTTTAGGGCGCTGTTCAGGTTATCTGTTTCTCAATAGGTTTGGTGACAGAATAACTACGCGTGGTATTTCCCAGCAGCTTAAGAATTATGCGGTCAGATATAAGCTGAATCCAAAGGTTGTGTACCCACACTCTTTCAGACATCGATACGCCAAGAACTTTCTGGAGAGATATAATGATATTGCATTGCTCGCCGACTTGATGGGGCATGAGAGTATTGAGACGACCCGAATCTATCTTAGGCGAACATCGACAGAGCAACAGCAAATAGTTGACAAAATTGTTAATTGGTAGTATTGTTTTGACAACGATACAACCTGCCGTAATAATCGATTGGGGGTTTATCATTGTATTTTCGCGGGTTTTTAATAAATTTGATGGATAGTAACCAAAGAATGAAAACTCATGAAAGGAGAAGATAAACCCCTATTGAAACTAATGGATGGTTCTGAGAACCGCTTTATTATACCTGTTTATCAACGTAATTATGATTGGGGCGCTAGTCAGTGCAGACAGTTATTCTCTGACTTGATTGATATCGTTAAGTATGATAGGCCAAGCCATTTCTTTGGGTGTATAGTAAGGTCTAGATCCAAAGGTGGTCGTGCGGATGAGTTTCTTGTCATTGACGGACAGCAGAGAATGACGACAGTCTGTCTTATATTTCTTGCAATGTACTGGAATCTTAAACGCGGTAACATTGAAGCAGATGATAGTAAACTTGCGGAAAAGATATTCAAGAAGTTTTTGGTGGATGAGTATGAGACAACCGAGAAGAAAGTGCGTCTTAAATTGAATAAGGATGACCGTGATGCGTTTGATTATCTTGTGGATGAGGGTGAAGGCGGAGCATTTGCAGAATCGAATGTTGTCTCAAATTTCAATTACTTCTACAATAGCGTCAAGAATCTCAATGTGAAGATTGATGACTTCTTTGAGGCTATCAAGAGGCTGATTGTGATCGATATCTTTCTTGGAAATGATGATGACCCGCAGTTGATTTTTGAGAGCCTGAATTCAACTGGCCTCGACCTTACGGAAGCTGACAAGATTAGAAATTTTGTTCTCATGGGCCTGTCTGAGTATAAGCAAGAGGAGTATTATACTAAGTACTGGAGCTTCATTGAGAAGGATTGTTCCGGAAAAGATGAACTTGACAATTTTATTAGAGATTATTTGACAATCAAGTCACCGACAGGTGATATCCCTAAATTCCAAGATGTATATCCTGCTTTTAAGTCATTTGCGGAAGGGAAAGAAATAGAACCCATAATGGCTGAAATGAAGCGGTATGCCTCTCTGTATAAACGAATTAAGTCTGCTCGGGTAGGCGATGCTTCTGCGAACGAGATAATGTCCCGTTTGAATTATCTGGAATTGACAATCACTTATGCATATTTACTTGGTTTGCTCACTTATGCGGAAGAACAAAATATGCCGCAGAGTGAGATTACCAAGATCCTTTCTTGCATTGAAATATTCGTCTTCAGGCGTTTAATATGTGGATATCCTACAAATGCGTTGCTCAAGATGTTTGCGACTTTACACCAGCAAGTGCTTAAGAATAAGAAAGAAGGAGATACATATTATGATGTGATGGTTTATCTTCTTGAAAATCGAAAGAGAACCGTTGTTTTCCCGAAGGATGACGAGTTCCGTCAGAGTTTCATAGAAAAGCCTGTGTATTTGATGAGGCCAAAGAGCCGTACCTATATCTTTGACCGTCTTGAAAATGGAAATAGTAAGGAAAAGATCGACGTTATCAATAATGTTCAGAAGGGAGAGTTGAGTGTGGAGCATATTATGCCTCAGACACTTACTCAGCATTGGAAAGAACAGCTTGGGAGTGATTACTCGAGGATTCATGAGGAATGGTTGCATACTATTGCGAATCTGACATTGACAGGATATAATGTTCAGTATAGCAACAGGCAGTTCCTGGAAAAGAAAGAAGATAAGAATGGGTTTGCCGCAAGTCCTCTTAGGCTGAACAAGTATATATCCAAGTTTGATAAATGGACAGAGGCTGAGATGAAGGAGCGTCAAAAAGAGATGGGTAAGCTTGCTCTAAATGTGTGGCCGTATCCGGAAACCTCATACAAGCCGGCTGTAAAGCTCGATGATGAAGTGTCTGTTTATGACGAAGACTTTGTTTTTAAGGGTAGGAAGATTAATAGTTTTACATTGATCGGGACAATTTATTCTGTTCCAGACTGGGCTGATGCTATTCGAGATACATTTAAGTTGCTGTATGAGATAAATCCGTCAATTCTTCAGGCCGAAGCAAATAGCAGGGATAATGTTTGGATTACTCGTGAGAATGCGAAGAATGAGACTTATATCAAAAAGGTAGCGGATGATGTGTGGGTAAATACGGGAAATGACACAAATACAAAAGTGAGGTTGCTCCGCCATGTTGCCAGACTTTATAATCTCGCTGAGAATGACCTTGTGTTTTCTCTTGTGCCTGTAAAAGAGGAGAGTGAGAATTAATAGTACTGGCCCAATAAGTGGACCAGTAAACTTGACCGATAGACAGGAGCTGATTTTGCAAATGTTTGCTGAAGACAAAAGCCTGAGTATTGGAAAGCTTTGTGAAAAGACTAGACTTCCTAGTACAACAGCTAAACGCGAGATTGCGTTCCACACAAATCCACTCATAACCGCACAAGTCCTCTTGCGACCGAAATTCAAAAAATGGGATATTTTTTGGGATACCAAATAGAAAATGCGGCTCACAAATACTTGTAAGCCGCTTTCAGCGGAGAGTGAGGGATTCGAACCCCCGAACCCGTTAAGGTCAACAGTTTTCAAGACTGCCGCCATCAACCACTCGGCCAACTCTCCTTCCCGTATGGGACTGCAAATTTAGATATTTTCCGTTGATTTGCAAAAATATCTTTATTTTTCCTTGTCTTTCTTCTTTCCCTCACCGGAGAAGAACTTCCACTGGAAAAGCAGCAGATAGAACGCCCCGACAGTCACGCAGGAGTCCGCGAAATTGAAGACCGGACTGAAGAATATCACCTTCTCCCCGCTACGTATGATAGGGAAATAGAACATGTCCACCACCTTCCCGAACATGAAAGGTGCATAATCCCAGATCAGCCCGTAGAACAGGCAGTCGATGATGTTCCCTATCGCCCCGGCTGTAATCAAAGTCAAGCCGACGAGCACACCGGCAGGAGCCGTGCCTTTCTTGAGCAGAGAATGTATCCACCAGATCAGGACTCCGCTCAGGCAGATACGGAAAAGCGAAAGCAGGAACTTCCCCGTCGCGCCGCCGAAGGCCATCCCGAAGGCCATGCCCTCATTCTCGACAAAACATATCCGGAACCACTGACCGATCACATAAATCTGCTCGCCAAGGTCCATGTTGGTCTTGACGATCACCTTGATGACCTGATCAGCCGTGACAAGTCCTAAGCCAAGCAGGAGGAGCCACAAGCCCTTTGAGGTCTTGCCGCCCCTCGAAGTGACTGAAACCTTGTCGGACACTAATTCTTGCCCTCCTTGGCAAGCTGCTCCTTGGCTTCTACGGTCAAAGTGGCGTGAGGCACCCTCATCAGTCTCTCTTTAGGGATGAGTTTCCCGGTGGCGCGGCAGATTCCGTAAGTCTTGTTCTCGATGCGCGCGAGAGCCGCCTCAAGGTTCTTGATGAACTTGTACTGCCTCTGCGCAAGCTGGCTGGCCTCCTCCTTGGAGCGCTGGTTGGCCCCGTCATCCTCAACAGTCTTGAACGAAGGCGAGGTGTCCTCTATATCATTGGTGCCATTATTGATCACAACCTCCCTGAGGGTGTTGTACTCAGCCTTGGCCTGAACCAGTTTCTCCTCGATGATGGCTTTGAACTCAGCAAGTTCCGCATCTGAATAGCGCGTTTTCTCCGTTATAGGAGCACCTTTCTTTTCGTCTGTCATAATAGGCTTATTTTAAATGTTTCTCTACAAATATTCTGATGGACCCGTCACCCCACTCGACTTCAGCCGTTCCCGAAGGGGCCTCCCCGAGCCTCTTCAGAGAGAGGGAGAGCGACAAGGTCTGAGCCGCCACATACTCCGAGTACTCGGAGAGGGCGTCCTTGATCTCATCGTATGCGGCACCGTCCGCATATATAACAGTATCAATCCTGTCTGTCACCTCAAAACCGCTCTCCTTGCGGAGATTCTGGACAGGGTGGATAAGTTCCCTGGCGACTCCCTCCCTCAGGAGTTCCGGAGTCTGCACTATATCAAGGGCTATGGTGAGCGTCCCCTCAGTGGCGACGAGCCAACCCGGCATGTCCTCGGAACTGATCTCGTAATCCCCCTTGGCGAGGGTGACATCACCTCCAGGCAGATGCAGCACATACTCTGCCTCCGCACGCTCTATAAGGGCTATCTGCTCCTGGGAGAGAGTGCCGAAAGCGGCCGCGATCTCCTTCATCCTCTTGCCGTAGGCCTTGCCGAGCGTCTTGAAGTTCGGCTTGATCTTCTTGGTGATGATGCCGGTGGTATCGTGCAGGAACTCTATCTCCTTGACATTGACCTCCGTAAGGAAGATGTCGCTGACCTTCTGTATATGCTCCTTCACAGTATCGTCAAGGACAGGGACAAGCACCTTGGCGAGAGGCTTGCGGACATTGATACCCACCTTTTTGCGAAGCGCAAGGACCATGGAAGAAGCCTTCTGAGCGAAACTCATGCTCTCCTCCAGCCCCTCGTCCACGAGGGATCCGTCAGCCTGAGGCATGCTCTCGAAATGCACAGACTCCGACCCCGGCACCAGATCCGTCCAGAGCCTGTCCATATAGAACGGCGCTATCGGGGCGGAGATGAGGGCCACTGTGCGGAGCACCTCATACAGAGTCTGATAGGCCGAGAGCTTGTCCCCGGTCATCCCGGCGCCCCAGAGACGCTTCTTGTTGAGACGTATATACCAGTTGCTCAGGTCGTCGCAGACAAAATCCTGCACCAGACGTCCGGCGGCGGTAAGGTCATAATCCTCATAGGCGGCCTCCACGGACTTCACGAGGGTGTTGAGCCGGCTGATTATCCAGCGGTCGAACATAGGCCTGTCTCCATACGGCACCTTCTCGGAAGAAGGGTCGAACTTGTCGATGTTCGCATAGAGCGCGAATACGGAATATGAATTATACAGGGTCCCGAAGAACTTGCGGCGAACCTCCTCCACACCGGCCTCATCGAACTTGAGGTTGTCCCAAGGCTGGGCATTGGTGAGCATGTACCAGCGCAGCGCATCAGGGCCGAACTTGTCGAGAGCCTTGAACGGATCCACGGCATTGCCGAGACGCTTGCTCATCTTGTCCCCGTTCTTGTCGAGAACCAGGCCGTTGGAAATCACGCGGCGGAAAGCCGGCGTGCCGCTGACCATGGTATGGATGGCGTGCAGGGTATAGAACCACCCGCGAGTCTGGTCGACGCCCTCCGCGATGAAGTCGGCCGTGCAGCCGAAATCAGGAGAATCGATGCCGCGCAGCCCGGTCTGGGCATAAGGCATGGAGCCGGAGTCGAACCACACGTCGATAAGGTCTGTCTCCCTGGTCATCTTCTTCCCGGACGGGCTCACAAGGAATATCTCGTCCACATAAGGGCGGTGCAGGTCGATCTTGTCATAGTTCGCCTTGCTCATGTCTTCAGGGTCGAAGCCGAGCTCCCGGAAAGGGTTGGATTTCATCATCCCGGCAGCGACAGCCTTGTCTATCTCGGCATAAAGTTCCTTGACGGAGCCGATGCAGACTTCCTCCCTGCCGTCATCGGTCCTCCAGATCGGGAGCGGCGTGCCCCAGTAGCGGCTGCGACTGAGATTCCAGTCCTGTATGTTTTCCAGCCACTTGCCAAAACGGCCGGTGCCGGTGGATTCAGGCTTCCAGGCGATGCCCTCATTGAGCTCTATCATCTTCTCCCGCACGGCTGTGGTCCTGATGAACCAGCTGTTGAGCGGGTAGTAGAGCACAGGCTTGTCGGTGCGCCAGCAGTGAGGGTATGAGTGAACCTTCTTCTCGATGCGGAACGCCTTGCCCGCCATCTTCATCATCACGCAGAGATCGACATCAAGGGTAGGAGCGTCCGGGGCGAGGCTGTCATCGTAGGCATTCTTCACATAACGCCCGGCCCATTCACGGTATTCCGGGGAAACCCTGTCGGCGACATACGCCGGGTCCAGATCCTCGATGCGGCAGAACCGGCCCTTGAGGTCAACCTGGGCCTGAGGGTCACCGGCCGCATCAATCACCATGAGCGCCGGCACCCCGGCAGCCTTGGCGACCTTGGCGTCATCCGCGCCGAAAGTAGGCGCGATGTGCACGATACCTGTACCCTCCTCGGTCGACACATAGTCGCCGGCAATCACGCGGAACGCTCCGTCGTCCGGACGGAACCACGGGATCAGCTGCTCGTAGCGCATGCCCACGAGGGTCGAACCCTTGAAACTGCCCGGCAGCACCTCGTACGGCACCTTGTCATTGAACAGAGAGCCCACGAGTGCCTCGGCCACGATATAGGTGGCGGGGGCGCCGGTATAAGGATTCGAGGATTTGACCTTGACATAATCGATATTCGGTCCCACGCACAGCGCAGTGTTGGAAGGCAGGGTCCACGGGGTCGTGGTCCAGGCGAGGAAATAGAGATCATCCTCCCCCACTACCTTGAACTGCACGGTACAGGTGGTGTCCTTGACGTCACGGTAGCAGCCAGGCTGGTTGAGCTCGTGGCTGCTCAGACCCGTGCCGGCGGCAGGAGAATACGGCTGTATGCTCTTGCCCTTGTAGAGAAGGCCCTTGCCGTATATATCCTTGAGCAGCCACCAGAGAGTCTCGATGTAACGGTTGTCATAAGTCACATAAGGGTCGTCCATGTCAACCCAGTAGCCGATGCGCTCCGTAAGAGTGCGCCACTCGGCGGTATATTTCATCACTTCAGCGCGGCAGGTGCGGTTGTACTCCTCCACGCTGATCTTCTTGCCGATGTCATCCTTGGTTATGCCGAGTTTCTTCTCCACGCCAAGCTCCACAGGCAGTCCGTGCGTGTCCCATCCGGCACGGCGGCGCACCTTGAAGCCAGACTGCGTCTTGTAGCGGCAGACCGCATCCTTGATGGAGCGGGCCATGACATGGTGAATGCCCGGCATCCCGTTGGCGGAAGGCGGCCCCTCAAAGAATATGAACTCCGGAGCCCCGTCACGGAGCCGGAGGGATTTGCCGAAAGCGTCAATACCTTTCCACTTATTCAGAACCTCGTCGGCGGCAGCCACGAGATCAAGTCCGCCATACTCTTTGAATGTCATATTTTTTACTAATTTTGCGTTTGTGCCCGGCCGCCCCGGCAGGAACAGGACGCGGGCTGAACAATTCGCAAAGTTAAGAAATTGTTTTGAATTCCAACTTGTATGGCTATCATAGACATCGTTCTGCTTATATGTTTCGTCCCCGCAATCGTTTACGGAATCCGCAAGGGCTTCGTCAAACAGGTCGTGGAACTGGTCTCGATTATCGTCGGGGTCTGGGCGGCCTTCTATTTCTCGTCATCACTCAGCGTCTGGCTCTCTCAGTACATAGGCATTGACAAGGTCATCCTTCATCTGGTCAGTTTCATCCTGATCGTGGTGCTGGTCATAATGCTCATGGGGCTTCTGGGATCGCTGCTGACCCGGCTCCTGAAGATAGTCTTCCTGGGGTGGATCAACGGGCTGCTCGGGCTTGTGATAGGCGTATTCAAGGTGGCCCTGGTGCTCGGGCTGCTGATAATGCTCTTCGAGAGCGTCAACGCCACCGCCCACATAGTAGACCCGTCCAGCCTGGACAACGCCACGATATACCACGCCCTCAAAGACCTCGCCGGCGATATTTTCCCATATATAAAATCATTTGTGGCCGGTCTCGGCCAGACAGCATAGGACAACATGAGCAGAATCATACTTATAGAAACATCCACGGCCCTCTGCTCCGTAGCTCTTGAGCAGGACGGGAAAATCGTGGCCGCAAGGGAAAGCGACGCACCCAAGGCGCACGCGGCGATGACGGCACCGTTCGTCAAGCAGGTGCTGGAAGAGAGTGGACTGACGGTAAAAGACTGCGACGCGGTGTGCGTCAGCGCCGGGCCGGGCTCCTACACGGGGCTTCGGGTGGGTGTCTCCACCGCCAAGGGCCTCTGCTTCGCCACCGGGCTGCCCCTGCTCGCCGTAGGCACGCTTGACATCCTCGCCAGACAGGCCATGGAAGAAGGCCTTCCGGGAGAGATCAGACACATCATCCCCATGGTAGACGCGCGCAGGATGGAAGTCTACACCGCCATCTACTCCACCGGCGGCAGACGCCTGACTGAAGTGGAGCCGCGAATCGTGGACGGGGAGACTTTCAGGGAAATCCTCTCCGAGGGGCCGGCGGCATTCATCGGAGACGGCGCCGGGAAGTGCCGTGACGCCATCGCCTCTCCGGGGTCGCTCTTCATACAGACCTGCCCCAAGGCAGGCGCGATGGCATCCCTCGCCGAAGAAGCGCTCAAGGCGGGCGACATCAAGGACTGCGCCTACTTCGAGCCGTTCTATCTCAAGCAGTTCATAGCCACCACAAGCAAAAAGAAATTATTCTGACACACTATGGAAGGTATTCTCATCACCATTCTGATGTTCTCCGTCCCGATATTGGCGGCGATCATCGACAAGCGCCTCAGGGCGGCAAGGAAGGCGCAGCCGCAGGTGCATGCCGAGCCGATAATCTTCGAAGAAGAACCGGAAGAGCAGGAAGAGGCCCCAAGGGCTATAGTGCGCGAACCGGCGGTGCCCGTGACGGCACCGGTCATGCCTGCCCCGGCAGTCAAGACAGTCCAGGCGGCTCCGGTGGTCAAAGCGGCCCCGGCAGCCCCGGCGGCACACCGTGAGGACGCTGCGCCCATCATCCGGAAAAAAGCTGTCCCAGAGAGCTTTCCGACAGCCGAAGAGATACGCGGGGACCGCAGGAAACTGATTCTCTACAAAGAGATAATGACCCCGAAATTCGACAATGAATAAGGACGGCAGAATTTGTTTTTAGTTCCGCTTTCATTATCTTTGCAAAGAACAAGGGTTCTGCCACGCCGGCAGGACTCCTTTTTAGTAAGCGGCAAAGAATAAGTTGCCGCAGATTGATGCAACTTATTTTTTAACGATTGCTTAATTAACTAATACTATGGCGGAAATACACTATATGAGCCAGGAAGGGCTCGACAAGATCAAGAAAGAGCTGGCGGAAGCGCTTGCCCAGAGGCCTGTCATTTCAGCGGCCATCGCTGAAGCCAGGGAAAAGGGCGACCTTTCCGAGAACGCAGAATACGAATCGGCTCGGGAGGCCCAGGGCCTGCTTGAACTCAAGATAGCAAACCTCCAGAACATGGTTGTCAACGCCAAGGTTCTGGACAGTTCCCAGCTCAGCACCGACAAGGTGCAGATGCTCAACAAGGTGAAGGTCAAGAACCTCAACAACGGCAGGGAGATGGAGTTCACCATCGTCGGTGAGAGCGAAGCCGACTTCTCCAAAGGCAAGCTCGCCGCCACCACGCCCATAGCCAAGGCCCTGATGGGACACGGCAAGGGAGAGACGGTGGAGGCCAAGGCCCCGTCCGGAATCATAAAGTTTGAAATCCTCGACATATCACTCTGATGGCTACCATTTTCACCAAAATCGCGACGGGGCAGATCCCGTCCTTCAAGGTTGCGGAAAGCGAAGATTTCTACGCTTTCCTGGACATCAGTCCCCTCGCCGCGGGCCACACTCTCGTGATCCCGAAAAAAGTGGAGGAGGACTACATCTTCAACCTCGACCCGGACACCTATGAGGGCCTCTGGGCCTTCGCGCGCAAGGTGGCCACGGCGCTCAAGGCGGCCGTGCCGTGCAAGCGGATAGGGGTGGCCGTACTCGGGATGGAAGTGCCGCACACCCACATCCACCTTGTCCCGCTCCAGAGCGAGGGCGACATGGATTTCCGCAAGACCCGTCCGGTATTCACCAAAGAAGAAATGCAGAAAACCGCCGACGCAATCCTCGCCGAATATGAGAAGTTATAAGATACTCGCCGCAGCCGCCGCGGCACTCGCGCTCGCTTCCTGCGCACAGGAGGCGAAGATCAGCGGCAAGATAGATGGGGCCGGAGACAGCCGGATAGTGGTAAGGCAGCTCGATGTCAACGTGTACAGCGTCCTCGACACCATCAAGACGAAGGCGGACGGTTCATTCAGCTACTCCGTGCCCGTCAAGAAAGGCCAGCCGGAGTTCATCTACCTCTTCAGGGGCGACACACGCATAGCGGCCCTCCTGCTTGAGAGCGGGGAGAAGGCCGTGGTGAGCGCGGACACGCTCGGCAACTACAGCATAGAAGGCTCTGAAGGCTCCACCAAGCTCGCGGAGGTGGACAAGGCCTACGCGGACTTCATCAAATCGATGCTAGCAGCCGGCAACGACGGGCCGAAGATGGCCAAGGCCTATCTCGACCACTACCGGGCCAGCGTCAGGTATGTGATGAGCAACCCTTACTCCATGACCACCATCCCGGTGCTCTACGAGAGCATAGGCGAAGGGACGTCAGTGTTCAACCAGCCGACAGACGCCCTGTTCTTCCGCGCCGCCGCCGACTCCCTCAAGACCGTCTATCCGGAATCCCGCTATGTCAAGGCCCTCGACAAGGAGGCCGCCCGCAGGATGAAGATCCTCGAGATCGACGGGATGATACGCACGGCTGAAGAGCGCAGCTACCCGGACATCACTCTCCCTGACATCAAGGGAGAAAGACGCGCCCTCAGCGCAGTGGACGCCAAGGTGGTGCTGCTGCATTTCTGGGACGCGACCGACGCCGCGCAGAAGATGCTTAACATCGATACGCTTCTCCCGGTATGGAAAGAATATCATGACAGGGGATTTGAAATCTACGCCGTCTGCGTGTCACCGGACAAGGCGGCATGGGGTTCGGTAGTGAACTCCCAGAAGCTCCCATGGATCAACCTCAACGACGGACTCGGCGCAGCTTCTCCGGCAGTTGTCACCTATGGGGTGACATCCCTGCCGAATTCACTGCTGATTGTCGACGGCCAGCTCAGCACGGAGCCCGTCAAAGGCGCGGCAGGCCTGCGCAAAGTTCTCGACAGAGAGCTTCGTCGCAAGTAAGCTGGGCTTTCAGTTCCTCGATAGAGTTCAAGCGCTTCCCGTCACGGAGGCGCTTTTTGAATTTCACGGTGATGTCGAGGCCATAGATATCCTCCGAGAAATCGAAGATGTTGGTCTCGATGATGTCCCCGACATTGGTCATCCCGTAGAAGCGCCGCCCAAGAGTCTCCACCTCGGAGAGATAAACGCCTCTACCCGGAATCAGTTTGAGAGGCTCGTAAAGCTGCATGTTGGCAGTAGGGAAACCTATCTTGCGGCCCAGCTGCTTGCCGCTCACCACGACTCCGCTGACCGGATACTCGTAGCCCAGCATGGCCGCCGCATCCCCCACGCGACCTTCGGACAAGGCGGTGCGTATCTTGGTGGAACTCACTATGATATCACTGTCCAGACGCGCCGGAGGGACAATCACGACATCCATTCCGAGTCTTCCGGCCAGCGGCCGGAGCTGCTCCGGAGGAAGCTGGTCAGAACCCAGCCTGTTGTCGTACCCCAGCAGCACGGCCGTCCCGCCGAGGCGATCACGCACAATGTCCCGCAGATACTCCTCCGCCTTCATGCGGGAGAAGTCCCGCGTAAAATCCAGCACCTCCACCCTGTCAACGCCAAGGCTCTTCAGCATGGCGGCCTTCTCCGCAGGAGAAGACAGCAGCCGCAGGGTGCGCGCATCCTGCTGGAGCACAGCCCGCGGATGCGTGGCAAAAGTAACGACAATCGCCTCCTCGGCCCTTTCGCGGGCAGAGGAGACGAGTGCACTTATGACTCGGCGGTGTCCAAGATGCACACCGTCAAAAAAACCGGTGGCTACTACAGCCATTTGACCAGAGAGAAATCCTGCCTGTGAGGGAGACGCGGATTCTTCGGATAGATACGCATCCCCACCTGATACATGCCTGTCCTCTCCGGCAGTATTTCGGCCTGGTAAGTCACCTTGCCTTCACTCTCGGAGGTGATGCCAAGTTCACAGACATTCTGTATATGCAGCTCCCCCTTGGCGTCCGACGAAGTGAATATCATCTCGACGCCTATGTCCTCAGGCTTGAGGCGGCCAAGGTCAAGGACGACCTCGCACTTGAGCTTGTTGTCCGGAGAGAGCACATAGGAAGCGTCCGGCTGTGTATAGGACACGATACGGATATTGTTCCATTCGTTGCTGACAAGCTGTTTCCAGGCCGCGATCTCCTTGGCCACCTTGGCGTCGTCCGCCGCAAGTTCCCCGAAACGCACGCTCTGCGGATCATAGTACTGACGGCAATAATCGCTCAGCATGCGGTTGGTCGTGAAGTTGCAGGCGACCTCGGCCACAGTGTTCTTGATGTAGCCGATCCACTTCGGAGAAAGCCCAGAGGCCGGATCAATCTCGTAATACGACGGGGCGATGTCGTTCTCGATGGTCGAGTAGATGGTCGCGGCGTCGAGCTCGTTCTGGTAGTTCGGGTCGTCGTAGGTCTTCTCCAGAGGGAGAGCCCAGCCGGCGCCCGGCTTGTAGCCTTCAACCCACCAGCCGTCAAGCACGGAGAAGTGCATCACACCGTTCATCGCGGCCTTCTCTCCGGATGTGCCGGAAGCCTCAAGAGGACGGGTAGGGTTGTTGAGCCATACATCCACGCCCTGGACAAGCCTCTTGGCGAGGGTAATGTCATAGCCCGGCACGAACACTATCCTGCCGAGGAACCTGTCCTGCTTGGAAATCTCTATGATCTCCTTGATAAGATCCTGACCTGCGCCGTCTGCCGGATGCGCCTTGCCCGCGAAAATGAACTGGACAGGATGCTGCGGATTGTTGACGATGGCGTCAAGCCTGTCAAGGTCGCTGAACAGGAGAGTGGCACGCTTGTATGTGGCGAAACGGCGGGCGAAACCTATCGTGAGGACATCGTCCCTGAGCCGTTCCTTGATCGTCACAACCTGGCTAGGGGTGTAGTGGGCGCTCTGGAGAGGATCGGAAAGCCTGTCCCGGATGGCACCTATGAGTTCCTTCTTGAGAGCCGTGCGCGTCTCCCAGACCTTCTTGTCCGGCACATTGTAGATACCGGAGAAGCAGCTCTTGTCATAGTGGTGGGTCTTGAACTCCTCGCCGAACACGTCTGCGTGCACAAGTTTCCAGTCACGGGAGGCCCAAGTCGGGTAATGCACTCCGTTGGTGACATAGCTGATATAGAGTTCCTCAGGGAGATAGCCCGGGTACATCCTCGAGAATATCTCGCGGCTCACCGCGCCGTGAAGCATGGAGACGCCGTTGACATTCTGGGACATGTTGGCGGCAAGGAAACTCATGGAGAACTCCTCGCCGTGGTCGTCAGGATTGACCTTGCCGAGACTCATCATCGTCCTCCAGTCGATGCCGATGGCCTGAGGATAATTGCCTATGTATCGGCCGAGCAGGTCCTCCGTGAAGGCATCGTGTCCGGCAGGTACAGGGGTATGGGTCGTGAAGAGGCCGGAAGCCCTTATGAGCTCCATGGACTCCGCAAACGAGAGCTGCTTCTCGCGCATGCATTCGCGAAGCCTCTCAAGGCCTGCGAACGCGGCGTGCCCCTCGTTATAATGATAGATGGTCGGATTGAGCCCGAGGGCACGGAGCGCCCTGACACCTCCGATGCCGAGGAGGAGCTCCTGCTTGAGACGGTTCTCCCAGTCGCCCCCATAGAGCTGATGGGTAACCTGCCTGTCTTCAGGTATATTATCTTCATAATCAGTATCAAGAAGATACAGGTCGGTACGGCCTACGGCCACCTTCCAGATCCTGGCGTGCAGGTCGCGTCCGGCGATGCCTACCTTGACCGTCTTCCACACTCCGTTCTCGTCGAACACCGGCTCGGCAGGAATCTTCATGAAATCCTGCGCCTGATACTCCGCCACCTGGTTGCCCTGGGAAGTGAGTCTCTGAGTGAAATAACCATAACGGTAGAGAAGTCCCACGGCCACGAGGTTCACATTCATGTCGCTGGTCTCCTTGAGATAGTCGCCCGCAAGGATTCCGAGACCGCCCGAATAGATCTTAAGCGAGGTGTCAAGGCCATATTCCATGCAGAAATAACCTATCGACGGCTCCTTGCGCTCCGACTTCTTGGACATATAGGCATTGAATTCGGCCATTACCTCGCCAAGACGGGCGATGAAGACATCATCCTTCGCAAGTTCCATGTATCTCTTGAGACTCACCTTGTCAAGAATCTCCATCGGATTATGCCCGGACTTGTGCCAGAGGTCATAATCCACACTTCTGAAGAGAGCCTTGGCGTTGTCGTTCCAGCACCACCAGAGATTCTTGCAGAGGGTCTCAAGTCCGGAGAGTTTCTCCGGCAAGTGGCGGGTCACCATCACGCTTTTCCATGACGGCGCCCCCATTTCATTGATATTCATACACTACTATTTTTCTGCTATCGCATTATTAACTCTTATCGTGAAATCGCTGAGGACATTCATGTAGTTGATGAACGCCTCATACGGTGTCGTATACGGGTTGAAGCGGCTGTGCACTTCTCCGTCGGAGAAGAACTTGGTGCACATATAATACAGGTGGTCGCTCTCCTGGAGATGACCGAAATCAGCCCACAGCGCGGCGTCGTCAGCCAGAGAGAGCTTCTCCTGAAGCGCGTAGAGCTTACGGAAAGCGTCCTGCTGAAGCTCGTTGCCGAGCCATGCGGAGAGATCGCGCTCCTCGTCCGCCCATGAAATCGGCTCCGGTACGGAGAGGTCGCCGACGGACTTGTACTTGGCGACTGCGCGTGCCGGGGTGACGAAGTCCAGTTCCGGGTCTTTCAGAATCAGCTTGGAGAGAGCCTTCATGAAATCGAAGATACCGCTCTCGCTGCCCTGATGCTCTCCGAAAGTCTCATAGTCCATAAAGAGATTGATGATATCCCCCTCAGAAGACTTGAGCCAGTCGAGATATTTCTCCGCCGTCAGAGGCCACTCCGACCAGCTGCGGTTCGAGAAGCGGAAAGCGATGTCGTCGCTGAGCGTATAGTTGCGCAGGAGGAGCTTCAGCCCGCTCTTGAACTCATTGTTGTAGACATAGTTAGGGCTCATCCATCCCATGATGTGACGCGCGCCCTCAGTGAGCATGGTCTTGAAGCCGAGGTCGTAGACATCCTTGCCTATGCTGTCGGAATAGATCAGCTCGGTGTTGCGGAATGTCTTCGGTGTGACCCCGAAATACTTCTCCACGGCAGCCTTGTGCTTGAGGACCTGATGCTCAAACTCCTGGCGCGAAGCCAGCGCGGCCAGCGAGTGGTTGTAGGTCTCGCAGAGGAACTCCACGCTGCCCGTGTCGGCGAGAGCCTTGAAGCTCTCAGTCACCTCCGGAGCATAGCGGTCGAACTGTTCGAGCGCGGAACCTGATATGGAGAAGGCTACCTTGAATTTGCCCTTGCTCTCCTTGACGAGATCAAGAAGCATCTCGTTCATAGGGAGATAGCACTTGGTGGCGATTCGCTTCAGGATAGTCCTGTTGGTGAAATCGTCATAGTAATGTGAGTCCTTGCCGATGTCGAAGAAACGGTAGAGACGGAGCCTTGTCGGCTGATGCACCTGGAAATACAGGCAGATAGACTTCTTCATATTATTCTTTTACCAGAGATTCATAAATATTCTTAAGTTTCGCCGTGGCGTTGTTCCACTTGAGGGCGTTGACTTCCTCGTAGCCCTGCCTGGTGGCGAAATCCGAGAGAGCAGGATACTTGAGAAGGGCGTAGATGTCATCCGCCATGGCGTCGACATCCCAGAAATCCACCTTCAGGGCATATTTCAGCACCTCCGCAGCTCCTGACTGATAAGAGATGACCGCAGGCACGTTTGACCTCATCGCTTCAAGAGGTGAGATGCCGAACGGTTCAGAGACAGAAGGCATTATGTACACGTCAGACAGGGCGAACATCTTCTGCACCTCCCCTCCCCGGAGGAAACCGGTGAAGTGGAAACGGTCAGATATGCCGAGACGGGCCACCTGACGGATGGCGCGGTTCATCATGTCCCCGCTTCCGGCCATCACGAAGCGCACATTGTCCATACGCTTCAGAACCTTGGCGGCAGCTTCGATAAAGTATTCCGGTCCCTTCTGATATGTGATTCGTCCGAGGAAAGTCACGACCTTGTCCCGGACTCCCCTCTCGACACTGACATCATCCCTGCCGCTGAAATCCACGGCATTGTGTACGGTGACCACCTTGGCCGGATCTATCCCGTATTTGTTGATGACAATATTCCTCGTGAGATCGCTCACCGTCACCACGCGGTCCGCAGCCTCCATGCCCCTTTTCTCAATGGCATAGACCCTGGAGTCCACCATGTCGTCAGTGCCGCGGTCGAATGAGGTCGCGTGCACATGCACGACAAGAGGCTTGCCGCTGACCTCCTTGGCGGCGATGCCGGCAAGGTAGGTAAGCCAGTCGTGGGCATGAATGACATCGAACTGGCCGGCCCGCTCCATCGCGATGGTCGCGGCCACCTGGGCATAACGGGACACCTCCTCAAGAAGGTTGGCGCCGTACTTGCCGGAGAACTTGAACTTCTGCCCGAAGCCCACCGTAGTCTCGCCGAGCTTCTTCTTCTTCATCTCCTCGATGGCCTCGAAATACTCTTCCGGGTCCACATAAGGAACTATGCTGGAGTCCACATTGATGAACTTCACCTGGTCAAGGAACTCATCGACGCTGCCGCAGACATTGCGGACCGGGACATCGCTGGCGCTGATTATCCTGGCGCTGCTCTGGTCCTCGTCACCGGATGCGGACGGCATCACGAAAAGCACCTTGACCCCATTGTGGGCCAAGCCCTTGACTATCCCTTCGCAGGCCGTCCCGAGACCGCCGGCGATATGGGGCGGGAACTCCCAACCGAACATCAGTACTGTCATTTGCTTTTCTCCCTGTATTTGTCCAACATGTTTTCAATCGAAAGCAGAGCCGCCGTGCTGAGCGCGGAAGATATGGCTCCGTGCGGTTCGTGAGGTGGATCTCCGTCGTAGAGTTCGGAGAACGCTCCCACACCGTGCTTGCCGAGGTCTTCGTAGAATCCTTCCACGAGCCATTCGGCCTTCTTGACGAACGCGGCCCCCTTGACCCTCAGGCATACCCCGATATAGTATTCCAGCAGGAACGGGCGGGTACTGCCCTGGTGGTAGGCAAGGTCACGCGCGATCTGCGTGCCCTCATAAACCCCCTTGTACTTGCTGTCGCGCGGTGAGAGGGTACGGATTCCCCGGGACGTGACAAGTTCATTGTCAATAACCCTGAGAATTGACGGGGCGAGCTCCTCGTCAACCGGAGAGTACTCACACCAGAGAGCGGCGAGCTGGTTCGGCCTCACATCCATGTTCTGGCCGGAATTGTCAACATAGTCGGCAAGGCAGCCGTAGCCGTCGTTCCAGAATGTCTTCTGGTAGTTTTCTTTCACGAGGTCGCGTATGCCTGACCACTTGGAGACGAAGCTGCTCTTCTTGGAGCCATAGCGGGACTCCATGTCCACGGCGAAGCAGATGGCGTTGTACCAGAAGGCGTTGGTCTCCACCTGATACCCGGCACGCTCCGTGACAGGATGTCCGTCCGCATAGGCGTTCATCCACGAAAGCGCCGCCCCGTCCTTCTGCTCCCAGAGCAGGCCGTTCGGCTGCATGGCCACTTCCGCGCGCTCGCCCGGGAGATAACTCTCGAGCACACCGCGGATGATTATGCCGTACTTCTTCCATACGGCCTTAGGGTCGGCTCCGTATGAGATATATGTCTGCAGGCAGGAGGCTATAAGGAGCGGGGCCTCCACCTGGGTAGTCCGGCGGAAGAGCCTCTCCTGCTGCTCAGCTATGAGGTTGTCAAGTATCTCCTCGAAGGCCTTCGCGCTGTCCAGCCCGTAGAGGGCAAGTCCCGGAAGGGCCACAAGGGTCTCACGCAGCAACCCGGTGTACATCCAGGAATATCCGGCCTCGATCTTCTTGCGGCCGTTATGCTCCGTGACAAGGGAATCCGCACAGCGGCGAAGCTGGTCGCGGTAGCCGGTAATCTCTCCGGCGGCGCGGACGCCCGCGGCGAATTTGCGCTTGAACTCCGCCGGGTCCTCCTGCATCACGGAAGCGGAGAACACTACAGACCCTCCCGGGCGGAGGACAGTCTCGAAAAAGCCCGGGACAAGAAGATCCTCGCGGCAGTCGAAGCCCCTGCGGTATTCATCAGAATAGGTGATGTTGAGATTCCATGCGGGTGCAGCGGTGAACTTTGCGCGCGCATCGCTCAGCTGGAGGTTGAGATCAGGGAAGTTCGGATACATCCTGAAGGACATTCCGCCCTGGATGGCTGCCCCTTCCGTACAGGCCTCCGGGTTCTGATGGGTGAGATCGTGTATGTTGCGGAAAGCAAGATAAGGCCTGAGCTGAAGCTTCACCACAGACGGAGCCGAGAGAAGCTCGTACTTGAGCATCACCTGATCCCTCTCATGCGAGAGCAGTATGGTCTTGCGGAAAAGCACCTCGCCCACCTTGTAGGTGATCTGCGGCACCGAATCCGCGCAGAAGTCCACTATGTACTTGTGGCCACGCGGCTCGTAGATGTCTCCATAGCAATGGATTCCGAGATTGAACTGCTTGCCGTCCACGATCAGGCTCTCGTCCATATCGGACAGGAGCAGGAAGCGGTCGCCCCCGAAACGGTCCAGAGTAACGGCCAGAAGTCCGTGGTAGCGCCTGGTGTTGCAGGTGATGATGGTCGTGTTGCAATATGCCCCGGTCTTGTTCGCGCAGATGATTTCCCGCTTGAGCGAGTAGGCTAAGTTGACCAGTTCAGACTTGTTGAATTTTAAGAATGCCATCTTCTTCATTTATAATTTTTTCAGTACGACCGCAACTCTGCTCGGGAGATAAAGGGAGAGCTGCCCGTCAACGGTGACATGCCTCTCATCCCTGCCAAGACGCGAAAACCCGTCAAATTCAGCCTCGTCCGAATCGAGGCTCATGACATACTCCCCGTCAGGCGCTCCGAACCTGAAGTCCCCGTACGAGGCGGCCGGATTGAAATTAAATGCAAATATACTATTTCCCCGCTTGAATATCAAGACTTTCCTATCCTCATCGACATATAGTTGACTCGGAGCATCGTCAAGAATCTTCTCTTTCTTGACATAGTGGATCATCGCAGAGTCAAACCTCTGCAGCGGCGCATAGCGCAATGCCGGATTGTCGGCGAGCGACCACTGCCTGCGGGCATATTTGAAGGACCATCCGTTGCCCTCGCGGGGGAAGTCGATCCACTCCGGATGCCCGAACTCGTTGCCCATGAAGTTGAGGTAGCCTCCACCGCATGTGGCAAGGGTGACCAGGCGTATCATCTTGTGCAGCGCCACACCCCTGTCCACCGCCATGTTCCGGGAGCCGAGCTCCATCCCGTAATACATCTCCTTGTCCATCAGGCGGAAGATTATGGTCTTGTCGCCCACCAGCGCCTGGTCGTGGCACTCGGCATAGGAGATGGTCTTCTCGTCGGAACGCTTGTTGGTGAGTTCCCACCAGATTCCGCCCATGCTCCACTGCTCGTCGCGGAGCTCCTTGATCCACTTGATCCAGTGGTCCGCGATGCCCATGGCCATGCGGAAATCGAAACCGACTCCGCCCGCGGCGAACGGCGCGGCGAGTCCGGCCATCCCGCTGACATCCTCAGCTATGGTGATGGCGTCTGGGTTGATCTCATGGATGAGCATGTTGGCGAGGGCAAGATAGCTCACGGCACCCTCGTCAACCCCCTGGTCGAAATACAGGGAATAGTCGCCGAATGCCTTGCCCAGACCGTGGTCCCAATAGATCATGCTCGTCACCCCGTCAAAACGGAATCCGTCGATATGGTACTCCTCCATCCAGTATTTGCAGTTGGAGAGCAGGAAATACTTGACCTCGTCCTTCCCGTAGTCGAAACACCTTGAACCCCAGGCCGGATGATGCCCCTGCGGGCCCGGGTAGAAGTAGAGGTCATCCCTACCGTCCAGACGGCTGAGCCCCTCGGCCTCGTTGTCCACGGCATGGGAGTGGACAATATCCATAACCACCGCAATCCCCTGATGATGAGCCTCATCCACCAGGAGCTTAAACTCCTCCGGAGTACCGAAACGGGAGCTGAGGGCGAAGAAGTTGGACACCTGATAGCCGAACGAGCCATAGTATGGATGTTCCTGGAGGGCCATTATCTGCAAGACATTGTAGCCCAGAGCCTTGACACGCGGCAGCACGGTGCGCCTGAACTCGTCGAACGAGGACACCTTCTCCTCCTCGGAACTCATCCCTATATGGCATTCATATATAAGAGGATGCGGCCTGCGTCCGGGCTTGCGCCACTTCCATTTGTAGCTTTGCTGCGGGGCCCAGACCTGTGCGGAGAATATCTTTGTCTCAGGATCCTGGACCACGCGCGTCACATAGGCGGGGAGCCGCTCTCCACCTCCGCCCGGCCACTCGATCCAGAGTTTGTAGAGGTCTCCGTGGCGGAGGAACATCTCCGGGATGCGGAGTTCCCAGTTGCCCTCGCCCACGGGGCTGAAGGCATAGGCTTCGGTGCGCTTCCAGTTATTGCATTCGCCTATAAGATAGATTCTTGTGGCGTTCGGCGCCCACTCACGTATCACCCAGGACGCCCCTTCCTTGTGGAGAGGATAATAGATATGGTTGTTGACGGCGGCGCTCAGGCCGCCGCCGCGCGAGAGTTTCTCCAGATCGGAGAGAATGTGCTCATGCCTGGCGTCTATGGCACCTTTATAAGGCTCCAGCCAAGGGTCCGTCTCGTAGATTTTCCTGCAGGTCGTCATAGCTCATCTGTTATGGTTTTCATTGTCCTAAGATATTCCCGGCACTGCGCGATCAGTTCGTCGGAGCGCCGTATGTATTTTTCAATGTCTCCCAAGGCCGTGGACGGGTCTTCCACCTTCCCGGCTATACGTTCAAGTTCGGCCATCGCCGCGGAGTAGTCAAATTTCTCTTCCATAAACTGTTGCGTTGATTGTCCCGTCCTCGAAGAGGACGCTTATCCTGTCGCCTTCCATGATGGATGAGGCGGACTTGAGCACCACCCCGCACGAGTCGGTGACAAGGGTGTAACCCCTCGAAAGCACGGCCCGGGGGTCGGCTGAGCGTATCCGCGCGGCCATCATCTCCAGCGCCGCCCCCATGGAGGAAAGTCTGGACGAGAAGGCCAGACGGAGCCGCGTACTATAGGAGCTGATACGCTCGTCTTCTGCCGCCATGGCATCTATAAACCTGTCAGCCAACGCGGTAGGCGTCTTGACAAAATCGTTCGCCACCATGTCCGCCACATGATAGTCCCGCTCGTGGCCTATGGCCGTGAATACCGGGACAGGGCAGTTCGCGATGGTGAAGGCGAGCCCGTAGTCATCGAAGCAGGAGAGGTCAAACGAAGAGCCCCCGCCACGGAGTATCAGTATGGCGTCGTATGGCTCCGACGCCGTCTCGGCCACCGAAATCGCATCACAGATGGATGCCGGGGCGCCTTCCCCCTGCATCGAGGCCTCGATGAGATGGACATCGAAGGCAAAGCCGAACTCGTTGTCCTCAAGATGCCGGAGGAAATCCCCGTAACCGGCCGCATCCCGGGCCGAAATCACGGCAAGGCGCCGGGGCATCTCCGAGAGGGAGAGCGCTTTCTGCCGGTCGAGAAGCCCCTCGGCGGCAAGGCGCTCGATGGTCCGCCTCCTCCGGAGTTCGGCCGCCCCCACGGTGAAGCAAGGCTCGATGTCGTCAATGGTCAGGGTCAATCCGTACAGTTCGCTGTAGCTCACCATAACCTGCACAAGCACTTCTATCCCCGCTCTGAGTTCTTCCCCGGCAGCCTCCCGGAACTTCGCCGACAACGGGATGAAACGGCTGCGCCATATCACAGCCTTGGCGCGGGCCACGACACGGCCGTCCTCGCTCCCGGTAAGATCCATATAACAGTGACCGTTGGCCTTGGCCTGCACCGAGGCAAGTTCGGCACGCACCCATATCTTCCCGGGAAAGAGCTCCCCTATCCCCTCACGCATCAGGCGTTGAAGCCCGAATAAATCTATATAGTCCCTGTCCATCTCAGGCAAAAATAAGAAAAATGGCAAAGATTTGCTATATTTGCAACCGTTAAATAAGCGGCAGTATTCTTTTATGAAAATCTCCGAAGCCAAGTTCGTCGGAAGCAGCACAAGAGTCTCAGGCAAGCCGGAGAGGAGCTTGCCCGAATTCGCTTTCATAGGACGGTCCAATGTCGGGAAATCGTCCCTGATCAACATGCTGTGCAACAACCGCAAACTCGCGATGACCTCCGCCACGCCGGGAAAGACGCGGCTTATCAACCACTTCCTCATCAACGACAGGTGGTATCTGGTGGATCTGCCGGGCTACGGGTATGCCAAGGTGGACAAGACAGGCAGGGAGGCGATCGCGGAAGTCATCAGGGACTACATAATGAACTCCAGGGAGATGGTCACGCTCTTCGTGCTGATAGACTCCCGGCACGACATCCAGCGCATCGACACGGACTTCATCGCGGAACTCGGCGAACATGGGATACCGTTCTCCCTGATAATGACCAAATGCGACAAGAAAGGCCCCAACGCCCTGGCCGCGCAGGTGGAGAGAGACAAGGAAATCCTGCTGCAGGAATGGGAGGAACTCCCGGAGATATTCTGCAGCTCGTCCCAGACAGGCATGGGGCGCGACGAGATCCTGGACCATATCGGAAACATACTGGACACACTTTAATTTATATTTAAAATATAGTTATGCTACATTCACACAGACTGGAACTGTTTGCCTGCCGGGCATCCGAGGACTTCGCCCGCAAAGTCCTCGACAACTTCAACCAGCTCAGGAATCCGGACGAGCCGGAGCTGCATCTTGGCAAGATTGAAGTGACACCTTTCAGTGACGGAGAGTTCCAGCCGCAGTTCACCGAAAGCGTGCGCGGCGCGGCGGTCTATATCCTTCAGTCCACCATCCCGCCTGCAGACAACCTGATGGAACTTCTGCTCACGATCGACGCCGCCAAGAGAGCCTCCGCCGACAAGGTGATCGCAGTGATGCCGTACTTCGGCTGGGCCCGCCAGGACCGCAAGGACCGTCCGCGCGTGGCCATCGGGGCCAAGCTTGTGGCCAACCTCCTCCGCGCAGCCGGAGCCGACAGGGTGATGGCTTGCGACCTGCACGCCGAGCAGATCCAGGGCTTCTTCGACTTCCCTCTCGACCACATCTACGCCAGCAGGGTCTTCATCCCGTACATCCAGAGCCTTAACATCAAGAACCTCGCGATCGCGGCTCCTGACATGGGAGGCGCCAAGAGGGCCAACACCTACGCCAAGGAGCTTGACGCATCGGTGATCATCTGCCACAAGACCCGCGAAAAGGCCAATGTGGTCGGATCCATCACCGCCATCGGTGAAGTGGAGGGCAAGAACATCATCATCGTGGACGACATGATCGACACCGCCGGCACTCTCTGCAAGGCCGCCGAGGTGCTGATGGGCAAGGGTGCGGCCAGCGTGTGCGCCTGCGCCACCCACGGAATCTTCTCCGGCGGAGCCATCGAGCGCATCCACAATTCGGCGCTCAAGGAAGTCTTCGTCACCGACACGATCCCTCATCCGGAACTCGCGGACGACCCGAAGATCAGAATCGTGACGATGACCAAGGTGTTCGCCGACATGATCCACAAAGTTTACAATTACGAATCAATCAGCAAGGACTTCGTGTTCTAGTCAATTATGGCGGTGTTTCTCCTGGCGGCAGTCATCCTGCTCCTTTGCGCGGTCGGACTGTGCTTCAACATGATCTTCCGCAAAAAGGACTTCCCGCACTATGATGTGGGCTCCAACGAGGAGATGCGCAGGAGAGGCATCCGCTGCTATAAAGACGAAGACGCCGAACTGCAGCGCAGAGCCTGCAGCGGCGGTGAATCCGAAGCCTGCAAAGAATGCAAGTTATATGAGCATAGTAGCGATAGTAGGAAGGCCTAACGTAGGCAAATCGACACTCTTCAACCGCCTTGTCGGAATGCGCAAGGCAATCGTGGATGACACTGCCGGTGTGACACGTGACCGTCACTACGGTCGCTGCGACTGGTGCGGCCGTGAATTCTCCGTGGTGGACACTGGAGGTTACACGACCAACTCGGACGATGTCTTCGAGAGCGCCATCCGCTCCCAGGTCCAGATAGCCATCGACGAGGCGGACCTGATCCTGTTCATGGTGGAAGCGGGCACAGGCATCACTGACTACGATGCCGAGATAGCCGACATCCTCCGCCGCACCAAAAAGCCGGTGATACTCTGCGTCAACAAAGTTGACAGCGGGGACAAGATGTTCGACGCCTACCAGTTCTATTCCCTGGGGCTCGGCGAGATCTACAGCATCTCCGCAGCCAACGGAAGCGGGACCGGCGACCTCCTGGACGCCGTGTGCGCCGCACTTCCCCAGGAAGAAGACACCCCGGACCCTTACGCCGGGTTGCCGCGCATCACCATAGTCGGCAAGCCAAACGTGGGCAAATCATCCCTCACCAACGCCCTGCTCGGGCAGGAGCGCAACATCGTCACCCCTGTCGCCGGCACCACCAGGGACTCCATCGAGACGCACTACAACAAGTTCGGATTTGAATTCATGCTCGTGGACACGGCCGGCATACGCCGCAAGACCAAGGTCCACGAAGACCTGGAGTTCTATTCCGTGATGAGGTCGATCCGCGCGATCGAGAACTCCGACATCTGCATCCTGATGATAGACGCCACCAGCGGGATGGAATCCCAGGACATGAGCATCTTCAACCTCATCGTGCGCAACCGCAAGGGCTGCGTAGTCGTGGTCAACAAGTGGGACCTCTTCGTCAAGGACTCCAACACGATGAAAGAGTACCGGGAAGCGCTACAGGCCCGCCTGGCCCCGTTCAACGACGTGCCGATAATATTCACCTCCGTGCTGAACATGCAGCGCATCCAGGACGTGCTCTCCGCCGCCACTGAGGTATATGCCAACTACAGCCGCAAGATTCCGACGGCACGCCTCAACGAGGCCCTGCTGCCAATCGTAGAGGAAACCCCGCCGCCGGCATGGAAGGGCAAGTATGTAAAAATCAAGTACATCACCCAGCTTCCGACCCGTTTCCCGGCATTCGCGTTCTTCTGCAACCTGCCGCAATACGTCAAGGAGCCGTACAAGAGGTTCGTAGAGAACCAGCTGCGCCGCAGCTTCAACCTCACCGGCTGCCCGGTCCAGGTCTACTTCCGGCAGAAGTAGACGGCGCAAATCAGAAGGCGCTCACGCACTACCGTCCGCCGTCGCGGTACATCTGCTTGTAATCGGCATAGATGTGGTCGCGACAAAGCGCCTTGTAGTGCTCCAGGTCAGCAGCCTTTCGGGTATGTGATCGTGAAGCACGCCCCGCCCAAGGCGAAGGAACGGCTGTAGACTATGGTGGCGCCGCAACGCTCCAGAATGCTGCGGCTGATGGCGAGGCCGAGACCGGAACCGCCGTTCTTGGTGGTGAAGTTCGGGGTGAAGAGCCTGACGACATTCTCCTCGGACACTCCCGGACCGTTGTCCTCAAATACGATATCATAATACCCGTCCCGCATGGAGTTTCTGAGGGACACCACGATCCGCCCGTCAGGACGCTCGCCGATGGCCTGTACGGCATTGTTGATGAGGTTGACGAACACGCGCGTCAGCTGCGGCTTAGGCCCCCTCACCGTGACATCGCTCAGCCCAAGGAAATCAAATTGCACATTGTCCTTGCTGTCGAACATGGCAATCTCCTCCTGGAGCACCTGGTCCAGGGCGATGTCCGCAGGCTCTTCCGTATAGAGCTTGGCGAAAGTGGAGAACTCGTTGGCCGTGTCGGTCAATATGTCGATGTGGTCAAGAAGCACCTTGCTCGCCTCGTCAAAACGCAGCTGCCAAGACGGGTCGCCTTTCTGCTTGAGCCGTATAATCCTCTGTATCTGAAGCTTCATCGGAGTCAGAGGATTCTTGATCTCATGGGCTACCTGCCGGGCCATCTCGCTCCACGCCTTGTCACGCTCCGCCTGGGCCAGTTTCCTTGAACTCTCCGACAGTTCCGCGACCATACGGTTATAGGCCTGCACGATGGAACTTATCTCATCGTCACGGTCGTAGTTGATATACTCAAGCGACTCCAGTCCGGCACTGTTCATCTTGCGGCTCATCTCGCTGAGAGGCTTGAACATCTTGTCCACGACGCGTGACACAGTCAGCAACGCCAGCAGCAGAAGGACGATGAAAAGGGACACGATAGTCATCGAATGCGTCACGGCATCCTCCTCGAAATCATAATTGTCCTCATTGTAAGGCGAGCATATTATCGCTATCATGTCGCCACCGTCATTCATTATCGGGGCGTACATGCTGTAGAACTTCACATTGCCCACCCTCTCCTTCTGGATGCAATAGCGGCGATGCTCGTAGACGATCTGCCCGTAAGCCTGTCCGTCGATGCGCTCCCCGAGCAGCTGGCGTTCGAAGACCATAGGCACGGTGGAGACAAGCATCTTGCCGGACGGGGAATAGACCGTTATATCCGAATAGGTGTCGTTCCCGACCTGCTCCACGAGCTTGCGTACCGCCCGACGGCTGAGCCCCGCCGGGCCCGAGTCATGCGTCCCGGCTTCGACCATTGCCGTGATGGAGCCTATCTTGTCCGACATCACTGTGTGCATGTTGCTGTCGTTGCGTGAATACACGAAGAACACGCTCACGGAAGCCATGGCCACCAGCGTCAGCACAAGGGATATGAGCAGGACTCCGGATATGCGTGAACGGAAATAACTGTGGACGAATATCTCCTCCTTGTGCCTGCCCACTATGACAAGGGACAGGGCGAGGAAGGCCAGCAGCCCCACGAATACGGCCGACACGCCATAGGTGAGCGGAGTCACGCGCGGCCTGGAGAGGACTATCACCTCCCTGTCCCCGATGACGGTGAAGAAATGCACATACCCTTCCGCGTTGGCCGTGCGGAGCCTTCTGGAATAAATCCTCTCGTAACGGTCGGGGTCTATCTTGGTAGGATAAGAGTAACTGCCGCGATAGGACTTCAGCGCATCACCCTCATACCTGGCATAGGAATATCCGGCCGGCAGAGTCACCTTCCCCGGAGGGGTGATGCCGAAGATGCCCGCGTAGCCCTTGTTGCCCCGTATGTCCTTGGATTCGAGCCGCACCAGCACCCTTGACACGCCGCTTCCCTCTATCAGATAGAGGAACACGCCGACATAGTACGAATGGCCGCCGTCACGCTTGACATAGAGGAAACGGGAATTGTCGGCGATAGGCACGCCGTCCCTGATCAATGCGCTGTACTGCGACGCGGCCGCGCGGCTGTTGTTGCTGTCGTTGAACACATAGGCCGTGACAGTATAATCCTGGTCGTTGCGGGAGAAATAATAGTCCGTGATGCGGCTCTGGATCGTGGACTCCGTGTTGTTGAAGACCGAAAGCGCCGAAATCACCATATCTTCGGCAATCTGGGTCTCTATGCTCCTGAGCCTCAACTCAAGGGAGATGTCGCGGTCGAATGATATGCGGTTGGCGAGAACCTCCATCCTGTCCCGTTCCTTGCGGAAACCGATGACGGCGGAAGAGCCCACCAGGAAAGTCGCGATAACGATGGAGAACACCACCCTGTTGTTGAGGGAGAACGCATCGAAGTCGACGCCGACAAACCTCTTGACCACAGGCTGGACCGACTGGAGCAGAAGCGGTACACTTATCAGCATCGTGATGAAGGAAGCGTAGATCAGCACCCCGAAAAGTGAGAGCTCGGAGAACTTATACAGCTCCAGTGATATGCCGGAATTGAGGGTTATGCTGCGCAAGGTCGCCTGAGTATAGAAAAGGATGCCGGCCACGGCGGCAAGCGACACAACCAGGGAGACTATCGCCGCAGCTCTGCCCCTGACCCGGGAAGACAAGGCCTCGCGGCACATGTAGATACACAGCGCGGAGACAAGTATCCAGAGATTTATTATGATCACCGCCCCGAGCGAATAAAGCACGTCTCCGCCGGCATAAAGCACGGGCGAGAACATGGTGAAACGCCCGCGTATCGACCAGCCCCAGCAATAAAAGACGAGCATGGCCGCGGAAAGGGACGAGAACACCAGGAAGAACCGGCGCATCGACCTCTCGGCAGAGAGGAAGACTATGCCGGAAGCTATCAGCAGCACCAGCGCCAGCCACAGCATCAAGGTGTCAGCCGAAGCCGGACTGCGGAGCGTCTCCCGCAGCAGTTCGAACTGCGGACGCCCGCCGAGCGTGACCACGGCCCCGCCCCCGGACGAGAGCGGAAGCACGCTGAACTCTGGCTGGAGATGCAGAGAGGCGTTGACCCCGTTACGGGATGCCGGATTCTGCATGTCCTGAATCTCCAGGCCGGCGATGACCTTGACATCCCCCTTTGAGGCGGACTTCGCCAGATACCACCTCGGTCCGAGATTGACATAACTCACCGAATCCTCGACCTGCAGCAGCGGCGAGACGGGCATCCTCCTCGGGTTGGAGATGAACGGGACGATGAACCTGTTGCGTATATCATCATTGGAGACAGGGAACTGGTTGCACCAGGACTGGAGCGTGTCCCTGCAATAGCGGTAGACCACCATGTCCTGAGGCAGCGAGCCCAGATTCATCCACTCGTCCGGGGCGGTGTCAAGAGCCTTGGAGACATAGGTGTCCAGCTGGGACATGCGTCGCTCCAGCACGCGTGAGAGTCTGCGGGCCGCCGTATCAGCATTCATGCCGGCCCTTGACTCCCTGAGGGAGAGGGTAAACATCACGGCTCCGGCCAGAAACAGCGCGGCGCTGACGAACACCCGTATTTTCTTCCCGACTCTCATTCGTGATGGTATGGTTCCCCCTGTATTATCGTGAAGGCACGATAGAGCTGTTCTGCAAAAATCGTTCTCACCATCTGATGGGAGAATGTCATCTTGGAAAGCGAAAGCTTCCGGTCCGCCCTGTCATAGACCTCCCGGCTGAAGCCGTAGGCCCCTCCTATGGCGAAGACGAGGTCCTTGCCGCCACGGGACATCATGTCGGAGAGTTCCGACGCGAACTCCACGGAGCGCAGTTCCCTGCCGTGCTCGTCCAGAAGCACGAGGCAGTCTGCGGGCCTGACATTCTTGAGCAGAAGTTCCCCTTCCTTGAGCTTGATATTCTCCTTCGACAAGGCCGACACATTCTTCAGCTCCGGAATCTCGACAAGCGAGAAGCGCACATAGTGCTTGAGCCGCGAGATGTAGATCTCCAGGCCTTCACGGACCCAAGGCACATCGGTCCTGCCGACAGTGAGAAGGGTGATTTTCATTTCTGACCAGGCCTGTAAGGCTTCGCCCAATACATCACCTCAATGGCGTTGAGGAGCCACTGTGTGGTCGAAGGAGTGTGGCGCTGCCAGCCGGCCGTCTGCCCGAGGAAGCCCGGCTCCTCCACCGGTTTGACTATGTACGGCGTGGCCACGCGGCTGCCGGGGGTATGCTCCACGACAGGCGTGCCGTCACTTTCCGTGGCGGTGAAACCGTTGTCCAGAAGATTCTTCCAGGCCAGGGCGCCCATCTCCGCGTCTTTGCGGGAATCCGCCACCCAGGCGGCGGCCCTCGGGCCGGTCATGCTCCCGCCCTTGGCAGAGGATACATCCGCGAAGGAATTGTCCGCGAGTCTCCAGAATTCAGGCATGTCCACTGTCATCCTCATGTCGGACAGGAGTTCAGGAGAGCCGAAAAGCAGGCTGAAGGTGTCCCCGCGGACATTTGAGAGCCTGTAGCCCACTATCTTCTCGAGTCTGCGCCTGCCCAGGCTCGCCGCAGGCACGAAATCGCTCTTCGGAGCCTCGACAAATCCCTTGTACGAAGGATCTTCCTTGAGATAGACCATGAAACGCCCTGTCTCCGGATCGAAATAATCGAACACCAGCCTCCCGCTCATGCTTCCGAGAGCCACGATGTCCCTCATGGAGTTGAGCAGGCGGTCGCGATAGTATGAGCTTCCGGTACGCTCCCATTCGAGCATCCAGTTGCTTGCGTAATAGGCCCAGTCATTGAGGCTGCCCTTGAGATAGGTGCCGGACACGGCTCCCCAGGTGCTCACACGGCGGGCGTACTCATAGGCCTTTTCCGAGCCGATCTGCTCGGTCATGCGCTCCCCGGTAAGGGCGTCTCCGCCAGTGAGATAGTACATATAGCGCTTCATCGCCGCATATTCGATGCGCGGCTGCTTGCACCCGTCGCCCCAGTGCTTGACATTGTGGCGGGAGCCGAGAGGGGCGAAGCGCCCTATATGGTGGACGTCAACTTCGCTCGCATGCTTCTCCATAGCCTCCGCCATGGTCCATATATCTTCCCTCCCGGTGCGCAGGAAACAGGTCCACAGCAGGACATTGGGAGCGAGTTCTATGTTGTTCCAGGCCCATCCTCCTATGTCGTAGCGCCAGTCATGGCGGGTGAAATCGTAGTTGTGCATCACATCGCCATAGTTCCAGAAGCCGTACCATGAACGCTCTTCCACCTGCCTCTTATAGAACTCAAGCATGTCATCAAGCTGCTTCTCGATGCCGGCGGTCACAGGGTTGGAAAGGTCCGGCAGTCCCCAATATGCGCCGAAGGCGTTGACGGAACTGAAATACTCCGGAGAACAGCTATACTGCACCGGCTTCTGCACGGCCTTGGCGACGGCGAGCAGTTCGTCTCCCGACGGGATACTGTCGAAAAGCCTGATCTCCAGCGTAGAACGGTGTCCCACGCCATAAGGAGACTCCCAGCCTTCCTTGAAATCCTCGTAATTGATCTTGAGGTCGTGCCCGACCGTGTCGTAGTGGCGCATGTCCATGGCCTCCCCGTCCGGAGCCCAGAGCCAGGCCGTCAGGTAGCCTTTGTCCTCTCCGGCCTTATCCACATAGAGGGCTGAAGGACAGCTCTGCCAGAAATCCTTGACTCCGACAAACACGCTGCCGCCGGTGTCGCCGAGCAGAGCACCGCCAAGAGAGCGGCCACCATCGGTGACATGCACCCAGGAGCTCTTGTCAGTGGTACGCTTGTCTATAGAGAATCCGCCAGGCCCGGCCTGCACCAGACGCATGTCGCCCCAGACAGGGCAGGTCAGCAGCGCGCTGCGCTCCCTCTCGCCGAGTTCACCCAGAGACGGGAGAGGTTCTCCCCGCAGATAGTCGGCATAATTGTCGGTGAACACCCTGCCGGCCGAAGGGCGGTATCCGGGAGCCAGACGCACAGGCTCGCACCAGAATCCGGCCCCGTCCCTGCCGTCTCCGGCGAACCTGACATGGCGGTTGTGGGCTTCATCACGGAAAGGCACCTCGAATCTGACACCTATACCCTTGATATAATCCTCCTTGCCGTCGCTGTCGAAAAGGAAGGAATGTGTAAGGCTCAGTGTCGCCATATCCTTGTACATCACGCAGAAAAGCTTGTACGGCAGCCATTCGCGGCTCCCGGTCAGAGACCTGTGCCTGCCCTCGATCTTGACCACGGCACGGAGCGGAGTGTTCTGCAAGAGGGTCACGGAAGATACCGCACCCGAGAAATCCTCATACTCGACTATCCGGCCTTCACGCTTCTCAAGTATGGCCACAAGACTCGCGGCGGACACCACGGTGCCGTCCCCGAACTTCATGTCGCGGATGAAACTGTCGCCCGATGCCGGGAAAAGGCAGGTCATGGCGCCAGTATTGACCAGGATGCCGTCTGAGGTCTGCTCAGCCAGTCCGGCAGACTCCGGGACGGCGGTCATGCGGCCCTTCTTGGGTGCCGGCTTCACATCGAGCGTGAGGGAGTTCATGCCCGGTTCCGCGACGGCGGCGAGGCCCAGCCATTTCAGGGAACCGTCAGGCCAATACGCCAGAGGCCAGGTGGACACAGGGACTCCCGTCCCGCCGGAAAAGAGTTCGAACACGGCGTCCGGGCGGACGGCGCCCTTTTCAAACGGTACTCCCCATGAACTCCCCTGACGGACGGCGACGTCGCGTCCCGGAAGGTTGCCGAGCTCGATCTGCCGCGCAGACAAAGTCTGGAACGCGAGCAGGACGGCGGATATAGTCAAAAGTGATTTTCTCATATAGGATGTCATTGTCTTCAGTGTATTGCAAATATAAGTATGTGGCTTGATATTTGCAACATGGGAGACTCGTGCGAGTAATGACCAGAATAGCGGCGGCCATCCTGCCTGCCATGTTGCTCTGCGCGCAGGCGCAGGCCCAATCGGAGCGGAACGATGTTTTCACCCCGATAGGCAAATATATGGTCAAAGGCGACGCCGACTGCCTCTCAGCCTGGTTCGACGACAACCTCGAAGTCTGCGTGGCATCACAGGAGAGCAACGCGAGCAGGGCCCAGGCCAAACAGATTCTCAAGACTTTCTTCGACGCCTATACCCCACGCTCTTTCGATATCACCCACACCGCGGAAAGGGCAAACATGAAATACGCCCTCGGCAACCTCAACGCGGGAGGCGAGACATTCACTGTCACGATATTCGTGAGCGCCAAGAGCGACGGCTACAAGATACAGCAATTAAAAATAGAGCGCCTGTGACAGCACAGACGCTCTTTTCTTTCTGAAGTAATCCAGAGTCTTATACCCTCTGGCCGTATGAGCGGTCGGAAGTGTTGACGGTGATCTTCTCGCCGGTCTCGATGAAGAGAGGAACCATAATCTTGGCTCCGGTCTCGAGGGTAACCTCCTTGAGGGCTGAAGTGGAGGCGGTGTTGCCCTTCACTGCAGGCTCGGAATAGGTCACTTCGAGGGTGACGTAGGTAGGGAGCTCACAGGTGAGGCACTTCTCCTCGCCCACAACGAACATCATCTCCACATGCTGGCCTTCCTTCATGAGGTCGGAGTTCTCCACGACATCCTTAGGGAGAAGGATCTGCTCGTAGGTCTCCTCGTGCATGAAATTGAAGCCGTCCTCCTCAGCATAGAGGAACTGGTATGGACGACGCTCCACATCGATGGTCTCGATCTTGGCGCCGGCGGTGAAAGTGTTCTCGAGAATACGTCCGTTCTCAAGGTTGCGGAGCTTGGTCTTCACGAAAGCCGGACCCTTGCCAGGCTTGACGTGCTGGAACCACACGATCTGGCAAGGCTTGTCGTTGAACTTGAGATAAAGGCCGTTTTTAAAATCAGCTGTTGTTGCCATAAACTATTGTAGTATTTTATTGATTTCGCGAATTGTGCAGCAAATTTAGTCAAATGCCGCAACTATTGCAAATTTTCTGCCGCGCGGGCCACTTCCTCCAGCAGCCATTTGGGGGTGGATGTCGCCCCGCAGACCCCTGCGCTCGCCGCTCCGGCAAGCCATCCGGCATTCAGGTCCGAGGCGGAACCTATATGGAAAGTGCGGGGATTCACGCTGCGGCAGAGTTCAAACAGCACCTTGCCGTTGGAGCTCTCATTGCCGGAGACAAACAGTATCACATCGTGTGACCTTGCGAACTCCGAAAGCTCCCTGTGACGGGAAGCCACCTGCGAACAGATGGTCTCGTGCACATTGAGCCGAACCCCGGCCTCCATCCGCGAAGAGAGAATCTCCGAAGCCCTGCGATACGCTGAAGGGCTCATCGTGGTCTGTGAAAACAGCTCGATGTCGCGGTCCGTGCGTATTGCGGCAGACGAGATCAAGCCCGGGAGCTCCTCAGGATCCTGGAAAGTCACCACATCTCCTCCGACCTGACCCACAAGTCCAAGCACTTCCGGGTGCCCGGCCTTGCCGAAAAGCAGCAGCTGCCCGCCCCCGGGACGGACCGCAGCATAGGTGTCACGGATCATTTTCTGAAGCCTCAACACGACGGGACAGGTGCAGTCTATCAGCCCGAGCCCAAGGCGCTCAGCCTCATCATAGACCTCCGGAGGCTCCCCGTGCGCACGTATCAGCAGCCGGCAGCCCTGCGGGCGGGATACCATGTCAGCGATATCGTCCACGGTCTGAAGCCCAAGTCCGCGCAGGCGGGAAAGCTCCTCCTCATTGTGGACTATCGCCCCAAGGGAGAAGAGCGGGGCGCCGTTTTCACGGAGATAGGTCTCAGCCGTGCCTATGGCGCGTATCACGCCGCCGCAAAAGCCCGAGTGCGGATCGATCTCAATCCTCATCATATATCGTGAACCTTCCCCTTATAAGACCTTCTATCCAGATAAGTTCGTCCTCAAGGCTCATTCCCGAATTGTCAAGCTCAAACGAATCCTCTGCCCGACGCAGAGGCGACGTGTCACGATGAGAATCTATATAGTCCCTCTCCTGCAGATTTCGCAGGACGGCATCGAAGTCCGGATTCTGCCCCTTCTCCTTGAGCTCGTCGAAGCGCCGCTGCGCCCTCACTTGAGGCGTCGCTGTCATGAATATCTTCAGCTGGGCCTCGGGGAACACGGTCGTGCCGATGTCCCTGCCGTCCATCACCACCCTTCCCTCGGAAGCGAAGAGGTGCAGACGGGCGTCCACATATTCGCGGACATAAGGCACCGCGGCGATCGGACTGACCTGGGAAGACACCTTCATGGTCCTTATCTCCTTCTCCACGCAACGCTCTCCTATATAGGTCCCGCCCTCGCCGAAATGCAGGTCAAGGCCCTCAAGGGCATCCCGCAGCGCATCGGAGATGGTGTTGTCGCCGGAGATCAGGCCGGACTCCTGCGCGAACAGGGTCACAGCCCGGTACATCGCTCCGGAATCCAGATACTGGAAAGAAAACTTCTTCGCGACGAGTTTCGCGAAGCTGCTCTTGCCTGTGGACGAACAGCCGTCCACGGCTATGATTATGTCTGGGATTCTCATATATTCAAAACAACTTCTTAAACCGCCTTGGCCCGGACCGCGGCTTCATGCTCGTCAAGGGCACGCTGTACGGAGACTGAGCGCTTCAGGACAAAGCCAGAGCCGAGGTACTTGGTGCGCACATCCTCATCGGCGGCGAGCTGCTGGGGCGTGCCTTCCTGGAGAATGGTGCCCTCGTAGAGAAGGTAGGCCCTGTCGGTGATGGCAAGAGTCTCACCCACATTGTGGTCGGTGATGATGACTCCGATGTTGCGGTATTTCAACTTCGCTATTATATACTGGATGTCCTCCACCGCGATGGGGTCCACCCCGGCGAAAGGCTCGTCCAGAAGGATGAACTTGGGGTCTATGGCAAGGGCCCGGGCTATCTCGCAGCGGCGGCGTTCACCTCCGGAAAGCTGTATGCCGAGAGACTTGCGCACCTTGGAGAGGTTGAACTCGTCTATCAGGGCCTCCGTGCGCTCCAGCCGTTCCGCCTTGGGAATCCCCTTCATCTCCATCACGGAGACGATGTTGTCCTCGACGGACATCTTGCGGAACACCGACGCGTCCTGCGGCAGATAGCCGACCCCTTTCTGGGCCCGCTTGTACATAGGCAGTCCGGTGATGTCTTCCTCATCGAGGAAGACCCGCCCCCCGTTGGGGACTATCTGCCCCGTAATCATATAGAAGCTCGTCGTCTTCCCGGCGCCGTTAGGCCCGAGGAAGCCCACGATCTCCCCCTGGTTGACCTCCATGGACACACCCTTGACGACGGTCCTGAGGCCATATTTCTTAATGAGATTCTCGCAGCGTAACTTCATGTCGCGTCACTTTACATCAAGAGAGAGGTCCTGTACAAGATTCCTGACCTCCTCGTTCTTGCCCATCAGGTCTTCGGCCTTCTCGACGGGCATATATTTGACATCTTCTTTCTGTTCGTCCGGCAGCACCGACGGAGCGAGCCGGATGGCCGTGCTGCCTACCAGGTCGCAATATCTCCTTTCGAGTTCGCGGAGCACCTTCTCCTCTATCCAGCGCTTCTGGGCCTCGTTGGTCACTGTGAATTCGACAAGCTTCCGGCCCTCTTCTTCCGAAATCTTGAGGGTGGACTTGGACAGGGCGCTCTCAAGCCTCGGTTTGTCCTTGTAAGCGGACGGGAGAAGGCTCCATTTGCTTCGGAGCAGGTCATCCTCCGGGAGGACACCCGCCTGCCCGTTCTCCGCCTCAGGCCCGGCCGTCTGCTCTTCTTCGCTCATGAGGGACGAGAACGACAGGTTGGATCCGGACTTGGCCTGACGGCGGCGCGAAGCGGCCGGGGCCTCCGGAGATGCCGGGGCTGTTTGGGCTGCCTGTGGCTCCGGGGCGGCTTTGGCTGCCGGCGGCTTTGGAGCGGATTTTTCCGTCTGTGGTTCCGGAGCGGCTTTGGCTGCCTGAGGCGCCGGAATCTCCGGCACAGGGGCCGGTGCGGCCTGGGCCGCACGCGGGCGGTCAGCGACAGGCGCGGTGGCCGGGGCCGGTTTGGCGGCTTCCCCGGACCGGACAGACGCCTCAGGCTCAGCGGACGGCCTTGATGGTGCGGCCTGAGCCGCAGATACGGCAGATGTTGCCGGGGCCGCGCTGAGGAACGAGAGCCTCATAAGGGCGAATTCGATATGCAGCCGCTGGTTGGTAGAAGCCTTGTATCCGGCGTCACACTGGGTGGTTATGCCCAGTGCGTCATATATGAATTTCACCGAACAGCGTGCGGCCTGCTCAGCGTAGCGTTTCTTGAGGGAATCCGGGAGATCGAGCAGACCCTCCAGTCCGCCGGTACGGCTCACGAGCAGGTCTCTGAGGTGAGAGCTCAGGGCCGCGACGAAATGCTGGGCGTTGAAGCCCTTGGAGAGAACCTCGTCAAATATCAGCAGAGCCGTGGCGTAATTCCCCGCGAGGAACGCGTCCACGAGACGGAAACTGTATTCGTAGTCAAGGACATTGAGATTGCGCATCACGTCCTCACACTTGACGTCCGTGCCGCAGAACGCGACCGTCTGGTCAAATATGGTCAGCGCGTCACGCATGGCCCCGTCAGCCTTGTTGGCGATGATGTGCATGGACTCATCGTCGATGGTAATCCCCTCCTTGCCGGCTATATCCCTGAGATTCCGGACTATATCCGGGATGCTTATCCGGTTGAAGTCGTAGGTCTGGCAGCGGCTCAGGATAGTCGGGATAATCTTGTGCTTCTCCGTGGTGGCCAGGATGAAAATCGCGTGAGCCGGCGGTTCTTCAAGTGTCTTCAGGAAGGCGTTGAAGGCCGACTGCGTCAGCATGTGGACCTCATCTATGATATACACGGAATACCGCCCGACCTGAGGAGGTATCTGCACCTGGTCCATCAGGGCCTTGATGTCATCCACGCCGTTGTTGGACGCCGCGTCAAGTTCATGAATACAGAACGAGCGCCCTTCCTGGAACGAGCGGCAGGAGTCGCACTTCCCGCAAGGATCCATGTCCGGACCCGGATTGGCACAGTTGATGGTCTTGGCGAAGATTCGCGCCGCCGTCGTCTTGCCCACGCCCCTCGGGCCGCAGAACAGATATGCGTGCGCAAGTTGGCCCCTGCGTATGGAGTTCTTCAGAGTGCGCGCTATATTGTCCTGACCGATAAGCGATTCGAAGCTGTCAGGCCTGTATTTCCGGGCTGATACGATATAATCTGACATAGAGGACAAAATTAGTAAAAATTTCTCACCTTTTCCTGATGAGGGAGAGACCGTCGCGCAGAGGAAGCATCACGACCTCGACACGGGGGTCTGAGGCGACATGGTCGTTGAACTCCAGCAGGGCGCGCGTCTGCGCGTCTCCCGAGGGGATGTCCGCATAGACCTTCCCGTCCCAGAGCACATCATCCGCCACGATAAGCCCGCCGCTGCGCATGAGGGGAAGCACAAGTTCGTAATACTCAAGGTACTGGCGCTTGTTGGCATCGATGAATGCGAAATCATACCCGCCGCTCAGGCTCCCGAGGGTCTGCACGGCGTCGCCGAGATGCAGGGTTATCAGGTCTGAAACCCCGGCCCGTTCCCAGCCTTCACGCATCAGCTCCTCCAGCTCGTCATTGAGTTCAAGGGCATCTATATGCCCTCCATCCGGCAGCCCGAGGGCCATGCAGGCGCTTGAATAGCCGGTGAACGAACCGATCTCAAGAACCCTCTCCGCCCCTGAAATCTCCACCAGCATCTTAAGGAGCTCCCCCTGGACAGGGCCTGAGAGCATACGGGGATAGTTGGTCCTGATGTTGGTCTGCTTCTCTATCCAGAGCAGCGCCTCGGACGGGAGGGTGCTATGTCTCCTGATATACCGGTTGAGTGCTGACTCCATTTCTCTTGTTGAACTTTTTGATCTCGCCCTCGGTGAACTCCCTGTCACGGGAGCCGCGGTACTTGCCGGCGTGGAAATAATAGAGTTCGTGCGTGTCCGCCGATATGAGCATCTTGTAGCACTTGCTGCCGAAAGATATGAGCGTCGGCGCGATGCAGATGCCCACGAGAGTCTCCCGCTCGCCGGAGAGGTACTTCTCGTCCACCATGTCCGGGTCATTGAGATAAATCTTCTTGCCGGAGAACTTCCTGGAATTGTACCACTTGAGCCCCGAATAGGCGGCCTTGTCGGAGACCATCGCATCCTCGACGAAAGCCTGTAATATGTCCACGAAAGCCCCCATGAACATCAGTTCCTTTCCGCTCGGGTCATCTATGCTGGCGATGGGAATCCGCACCACCTCGAAAGGCTTCTTGAGATTGTCCTTCTCGTCCTCCTTGCCGCCCTTTGTCAGAAGCAGGAAGGCCACGCCTTCATCGGAGACTATGCGCAGAAAATACAGGGAGTTGTCCGTCTGCATGGACTCGAACTCCTCCGGAGTGCAGAACTCGTAGGGCGAGATGCGCCAGCGGGTGGTGATCTCCTCGCGGAAAGACAGGTCAAGGAACGAACTGCCGCCGACGACCACCTTGACGGTCCTCGTCGGGAAATCCTCGAGCTTGGCCTTGCGGGTATAGAGCTTCCCCTGCGCGGCGGCGGAAAGGCCGATCGCGAGGACGAGCACGGCAGACAGCAGTAAAATCTTCTGGCAACGCTTCATAAGACGCTACAAATTAACATAATCACGCACATTCTGCGCAGAGACGACATCGTCGCCGAGAATGAGCAGACGGTCCACGACATTGTCAAGTTCGCGGATGTTGCCCGGCCAGCTCTTGCTGACAAGCAGGTCCACAGCCTCCGGAGAGAAACTCCTCGTCTTGCCGCCGTCCGTGTATTTCTCAAGGAAAAACCGTATCAGGGCAGGGATGTCATCCTTCCTCTCGTCAAGGGAAGGCACCCTGAAGAGGATGACGCTGAGCCTGTGATAGAGATCCTCGCGGAAATTGCCGGCGGCGATCTCCTTCTGCAGATCCTTGTTGGTGGCGGCTATCACGCGGACGTCGACTTCGATGTCCTTGTCAGAGCCGACCCTGGAGAGCTTCTTCTCCTGGAGCACGCGGAGGACCTTGGCCTGGGCGGCCAGGCTCATGTCACCTATCTCGTCAAGGAACAGGGTGCCGCCGTCCGCCTGTTCGAACTTGCCTTTGTGCTGCTTGATGGCGGAGGTGAACGAGCCCTTCTCGTGGCCGAAAAGTTCGCTTTCGATGAGCTCGCCAGGGATGGCGGCGCAGTTCACCTCGATAAACGGCATCGCGCTCCTACGGCTCTGCTGATGCAGGTTGCGGGCCACGAGCTCCTTGCCGGAGCCGTTAGGCCCGGTGATGAGCACACGGGCGTCCGTCGGGGCGACTTTGTCTATCATCTCTCTGATATGCAGCATAGGAGCCGACTCGCCTATCATGTCCGCGCCATAGACCCTCTTTTTCAGTACCTTGTTCTGGCTGGCAAGAGTCTGGCGCTCGGAGGCGTTCTTGACGGTGATGAGTATGCGGTTGAGGTCGAGCGGCTTCTGTACGAAGTCGAACGCCCCCTTCTTGATGCACTCCACGGCAGTGTCGATGTCACCATGTCCGGAAATCATCACCACGGCAGCGTCCACGCCCATCTCCACGAGTTTGTCCAGCACCTCGATGCCGTCCATGCCGGGCATCTTGATGTCGCAGAATATCACGTCGAACTTCTCCTTCTCGACTTTGGATATGGCGGTGGCCCCGTCTTCGGCGATGTCGGCATCATAGCCCTCATCTGTAAGTATCTCCTTGAGAGAGTTGCGGATAGCTCTCTCGTCATCTACTATAAGTACTCTCATTTCACAATCATTATCAACCTACCTGGGCCCCGTTGGCAAGGACCTCCTGCGGGGTGATGAAACGCATTTTCCCGTCACCCTGACGGGCCATCAGAATCATGCCCTTGCTCTCGATGCCCTTGATGGTGCGCGGCTTGAGATTGGCAAGTATGCAGATCTGCTTGCCGAGCATATCCTCCGGGCTATAATATTCAGCGATACCCGACACTATCACACGGCGGTCGATGCCGGTGTCGATGGTCAGTTTGAGGAGCTTGTCCGTCTTCGGCACCCTCTCCGCCTCAAGGACGGTCGCCGTGCGGATGTCCATCTTGTCGAAATCCTCGAAGCTGCACTCTTCCTTCTGCGGAGCGACCTGGCTGGCGGCTTCCGCCTTCGCGGCCTCCTCCCTCTCGGCGCGGATCTTGTCCAGGCGCGCGAGCTGTCCGTCGATGGCGTCGTCCTCGATCTTGGCGAAGAGCAGCTCCGGATCACCGATCTCGTGTCCGGCCGGGAGAATCTGCGGACGCCCGAAGACATCCCAGTCAAGTTTCAGAGACCCGTCCGCAGCAGCTTCCGCGCCGACGAATACGGTATGCAGGGCAGCCCCGTCCCTCTGCGGCCTGTGATCGGCTCCGGCATCAAGGCTCACGCCGAGCATCCTGCGCAGCCTCTCCGCGGCGAACGGAGTGAACGGCTCGAACGCTATCGCAAGGTCGGCACATATCTGCAGGGAGATGTTGAGGATGGTCGCGGTGCGGTCAAGGTCAGTCTTGGCCACCTTCCACGGCTCAGTGTCGGAGATATACTTGTTGCCGAGGCGCGCCAGCGACATGGCGTCCTTGAGCGCCTCCCTGAAATGGTACTCCTCGATGTTCTTCTCTATAGAGGCCTTCAGCGCCGGAATCTGGGCGAGGACCTCCTTGTCGATGTCCAGGAGCGAACCGCAAGGCGGGACTTTGCCCGCGAAGTACTTGTGGGTCAACACCACGGCACGGTTGACGAAATTGCCGAAAACCGCCACGAGCTCGCTGTTGTTGCGCTGCTGGAAATCCTTCCAGCTGAAGTCGTTGTCCTTGGTCTCCGGGGCGTTGGCGGTGAGCACGTAGCGGAGCACGTCCTCCTTGCCAGGGAAATCCCTGAGGTACTCATGGGCCCAGACGGCCCAATTGCGGGAAGTCGAGATCTTGTCCCCCTCAAGGTTGAGGAACTCGTTGGCAGGCACGTTCTCCGGGAGGATGTATCCGTCACCGTAGGCCTTGAGCATGGACGGGAAGACGATGCAGTGGAAGACTATGTTGTCCTTGCCGATAAAATGCACCAGCTTGGTGTCCTGAGACTTCCACCATGTCTCCCAGCTGTCGGGAAGGAGCTCCTGCGTGTTGGAGATGTAGCCTATCGGGGCGTCGAACCACACGTACAGCACCTTGCCCTCGGCGCCCTTGACCGGGACCGGAACACCCCAGTCGAGGTCGCGGGTGACCGCACGCGGCTGCAGCCCGCCGTCCAGCCAGCTTTTCACCTGGCCGTAGACATTGCTGCGCCATTCCTTGTGTCCGTCAAGTATCCACTCCCGGAGCCACTGCTCATAATCCTGGAGAGGCAGGTACCAGTGCGTGGTCTTCTTCTTGACAGGCACGGCGCCGCTGAGCTTGCTCTTGGGGTTGATCAGCTCCTCGGGGCTGAGCGTGCTGCCGCACTTCTCGCACTGGTCGCCGTAGGCTCCTTCGGCCCCGCACTTCGGGCAGGTGCCCACGATGTAGCGGTCCGCAAGGAACGTCCCGGCTTCCGGGTCATAATACTGCTCGCTCTCGCGGGTGATGAACTTGCCGTCATTGTACAGCTTGAGGAAGAAGTCCGAAGCGTTCTTCTCGTGCACGGCGGACGTGGTGCGGCCGTAGATGTCGAAATTGATGCCCAGCCCCGCGAAAGAGTCCCGGATCAGGGCGTGATACTTGTCCACAATGTCCTGAGGGGAGCAGCCGAGCTGGCGGGCCTTGATGGTTATGGGCACGCCGTGCTCATCGGAGCCGCAGACGTAGAGCACGTCCCTGCCCCTCATCCTCAGATACCTCACATAAATGTCCGCCGGCACATATACTCCGGCGAGATGTCCTATATGCACGGGGCCATTGGCATATGGCAACGCGCAGGTGACAAGTGTCCTCTTGAAATTCTTTTCCATTTTATATTATTTTTCTCTTCCTGTCTTTTTCTTGATGCGCAGCTGCGCATCCCTGAGCCGCTTCATCTCCTGAAGCAGCCCGATCTGGGTCTGTTCGTCCGCCTCGACGAGGGAACGGCGTATGCCGTTGATCCTGTCCTGGATACGGCGCTCGGCATACAGCATTATCGTCTTGGGCAGCTGGGCCACAAGCCACGAAGGCACGGTGGTCATGGCGTCCTTGAGAGCGCTGACCGAGAGCCTGTACTTCTCGGCGGAGAGCTCGGCCGTGACGGCGGCGATCCTCCGGTCCTGCGAATCCAGCAAAGTCTTGACGATCACATCCTGCGGGAGGCCGCGGTCGTAGAGGCCGGTGTAGGCGTCATATACAGCGGCATATGCGCTATTTGCCATTTTCGTGCCGTCACTCTCAAGAGCGTCCCGGATGAAGTCGCAGACGGTCGGCTTGCAGGACTCGTCCCCGCTGTAATACTCCGAATCGCTCTCAAAATCAAGCTCGTCGCAGCCGTGCGTCAGCAAGAAACACAGCAGATCCCTCTCCGCAGCGGCAAGCGTCCTGTTCTCCTCTGTCCAGGCCCGCTCCGCGGTGCCCTGCCGGACCTCCGCAGGCTGCCCTGACGACGATGCGGCGCGATCCTCCGCCTCCCGGCGCCGGTTCTCCCTGAACTCCTCCCGGCTCTTCTCCTCCAGCATCTTGCGTCTCGTGACCGCTATGCGGTCGAAGAGTATGGAAGACTCCACCTTGAACCTCTCGGCCGTCGCGGCGACATAGGTCGAACGCTTCACCGGGTCCGGGATGGCCGCGATGGTGTCGGCGATGTCATTGATGAGGTTGGCCCTCTTGAGCGGATCGCCACCGGCCTCCCTGAGCAGCAGTTCCGACTTGAACGATATGAAGTCCTGCTCCGATGAGGCCATGAAAGAGCGCACCTCCTCCAGAGTGTGCTTGCGGCAGAACGAATCCGGATCGTCCCCGTCCGGCAGGAGCACCACCTTGACGTTCATACCCTCCGAGAGCACCATGGTGATGCCTCTCAAGGCGGCGTGTATGCCGGCGGAGTCGCCGTCATACATGATGGTCACATTCTCGGTGAACTTGCGTATCAGACGGATCTGCTCGACGGTGAGCGACGTGCCGCAAGAGGCCACCACATTGCGTATGCCCAGCTGGTGCATCATCACCATGTCGATGTTGCCCTCCACGAGGATGCACTCGTCCAGACGGGACATCTCCGACTTAGCGAAATATATGCCGAGCAGGTTGCGGCTCTTTATATATATCTCCGTTTCCGGGGAATTGACATACTTGGCGGGATTGTCGGAGCGCAGGGTGCGGCCGCTGAACGCGACGACCCGTCCGCTCACGGAATGCACAGGGAACATCACCCGCTCGCGGAACTTGTCAGAGACCGTCTCGTCGTCGTGCCGCACGGCGACTCCCGCGGCAAGCAGGTATTCCATCTTGTATCCTGCGGCAAGCGCCGCATCCACGAGGGCAGTCCGGCCCGAGGGAGCCCAGCCGAGGCCGAACTTGCGCACTGTCTCATCCTCAAGCCCGCGCTTGCGGAAATACGCCCGCCCCACGGCACGGCCCTCATCCGTGTCCAGCTGCGAGACGAAGAACTTCTCGGCGAACTCCGACACCAGCAGCAGACTCTCGCTGCGCTGACGCCTGGCGATCTCCTCCGCGCTCTCCTCCTCTTCCTGTATCTCTATATGATACTTCTTGGCAAGATAACGCAGGGCCTCGACATAGGAGCAGTGCTCCTCCTCCATCACGAAACCGACCGCGGTGCCCGACTTCCCGCATCCGAAGCACTTGTATATGCCCTTGGACGGGGACACGTAGAACGACGGGGTCTTCTCGTTGTGGAACGGACAGCACGCCACATAGTTGGCTCCGCGGCGCTTGAGCGTCACGTAATCCCCGACCACATCTTCTATCTTGGCAGTGTCGAGTATCAGGCTGACGGTTTCCTGAGGTATCACGATGCTATCTCACAAAGGAATTTTATGCGCACAAGGCGGATCTCGTTCTCATAATAGTCCGGGCCCAGAGCGTCCATGGCCGCCTGGACATCGTCCGAGGTCGCATCTTCCTTGAAATAACGATATATGTCCTCGACTATGTCCGCGTCGAGGTTCTCTTCTATATAATAGTCGAGGTCGAGCTTCATCCCGCTCGCGACTATGGCCTCGATCTCACTCATGAGCTCCTCCATGTCCATGTTCCTCGCTTCGGCTATGTCCTCAAGGGACATCCGCCGGTCGATGCTCTGGATGATGAACGGCTTGTCGGCCGACTTGCTCGGGGTGGTCTTGACCACGAAATCGTCGGGACGCACTATGTCGTTCTCCTCGACATATCTCTTGATGAGGCTGATGAACTCGCCTCCGAACTTGCGGGCCTTGCCCTCTCCGACGCCCTGGCAGTTCTTGAGCTCCTCGAACGTCTCCGGATACAGGATTGACATGTCCTCCAGAGAAGGGTCGCCGAAGATTATCCACGGCTGGAGCTTCAACCTGCGGGAAAGGTCCTTGCGCAGGTCTTTCAGCATGGAGAGCAGGACGGGGTCGCCCCCTCCGCCGCCGGAGCGCATGGCCGCGGACGCGGCCGCTGAATCCTCATCATCCTCGTCGTCGGAGCCTCCGCTTCCGGAGAAGACACGGTCTTCGACAAGTTCTATCTTCCACGGGTTCCGCGCGAACTCCCTCCCGGAGTCCGTCACGAAAATCAGCCCGTAAGTCTCTATCTCCTTGCCGAGAAGCCTGGCTATGAGCCCCTGATGGATCACGGCGCACCAGAATTTCTCCGAATGCTCCGCTCCGGCCCCGAAGAACTTGAGCTCGTCGTGACGGTAGGACTTGATGATGGAGTTGGAGACTCCGGCAAGTATGTTGGCCAGGTGGTCGATCTTGAAACGCTCAGGCAGAGACTCTATGAGGTCTATCACGAGCTTCATCTCGGCACGCCCGTCGAAAGTCGGCTTAGGATGCAGGCAGTTGTCGCAGCAACCGCAGCCGTCCTGCTTATACTCCTCACCGAAGTAGTTGAGCAGCAACTTCCTGCGGCACTGTCCGGACTCCGCGTACGCGACCACCTCGGAGAGAAGCTGGCGGCTTATCTCCTGCTCGGACACAGGCTTGCCCTGCATGAATTTCTCCAGTTTCTGCACATCCTTATAACTATAATAGGCTATGCAGTTGCCCTCCTGCCCGTCGCGGCCGGCACGTCCCGTCTCCTGATAGTAGCTCTCTATGCTCTTGGGGATGTCGTAATGGATCACGAAGCGCACATCGGGCTTGTCGATCCCCATGCCGAACGCTATCGTGGCCACGATCACGTCAACGTCCTCCATGAGGAAGCGGTCCTGGTTCTCGGCCCGCGTCTTGGCGTCGAGCCCGGCGTGATACGGAAGGGCCTTGACTCCGTTGATGTTGAGCAGCTGGGCGAGTTCCTCGACCTTCTTGCGGCTGAGGCAGTAGATGATGCCGGACTTGCCCGGATGCTGGCGTATGTACTTGATGATGTCTTTCTCCGGCTCGACCTTGTCCCGCACTTCATAATAGAGGTTGGGACGGTTGAACGAGGACTTGAAGACGGTGGCGTCCGGGATGCCGAGATTCTTGAGGATGTCGCTCTGCACTTTCGGCGTAGCCGTGGCGGTGAGGGCGATTATCGGCGCCCTGCCTATCTGGTCCACAAGGGTACGGATGCGCCTGTATTCGGGGCGGAAGTCGTGTCCCCACTCCGAGATGCAGTGCGCCTCGTCCACGGCGTAGAACGAAATCTTCACCTCGCGCAGCAGCGCGACATTCTCCTCTTTGGTAAGAGACTCCGGCGCCACATAGAGAAGTTTGGTCCTGCCGGCAAGCAGGTCATCGCGAACCACATCCATCTGCTGGCGGGAGAGGGAGGAATTCAGGAAATGCGCAACGCTCTCCGACCCGGCCTCGAATCCGCGCAGCAGATCGACCTGGTTCTTCATCAGTGCGATCAGCGGAGATATCACGATGGCCGTCCCGTCCATCATAATGGCCGGCAGCTGATAGCAGAGGGACTTCCCCCCGCCTGTAGGCATGAGCACGAAGGCATCACCGCCGCCCATCAGGTGGCGTATGATCTCTTCCTGGTCCGACTTGAAAGAGTCGTAGCCGAAAAACTCCTTGAGAGTCTTGTGAATCTGCGCTGAATCGGGTTTCATATGTGTCAGTCCAAAGTATGTATCGCAAGCCCCGAACGGAGCTTAGGCTCAAACCATGTGGTCTTCGGAGGCATTATCTTGCCGCTGTCGGCGATGTTGATCAGCTGCCTCATGGACACAGGATAGAGCGCGAACGCGACCTTCATCTCGCCGCTGTCGACCCTGGCCTTGAGCTCGCCGAGTCCTCTGATGCCACCCACGAAATCTATACGCTTGTCCGTGCGCAGGTCCTTGATGCCCAACAGCTTGTCAAGCACGAGATTCGAGAGTACCGTCACATCCAGCACTCCGATAGGGTCGGAGTCGTCGTAGCGGCCCCTCTTCGCAGTGAGCGAATACCACTTGCCGCCGAGATACATGGAGAAATTGTGCAGCCCAGACGGATGATAGATGCCGTCCCCCTTGAGTTCGACATCGAAATCCTCCGACAGCCTGCCCAGGAACTCCTCCGGAGTCATCCCGTTGAGGTCCCTTACAACGCGGTTGTAGTCTATGATCTTGAGTTGGCTCTCCGGGAAGCAGACAGCCATGAAATAATTGTATTCCTCATCTCCCGTATGGTGCGGGTTCTGAGCTTTCTTCTCGGCGCCGACACGGGCGGCCGCGGCGGTGCGGTGATGTCCGTCCGCCACATAGAACGCGTCTATCTCCTTTGAGAATATCTCTGATATGCGCGCGATGACGGCGTCATCGTCTATGACCCAGAACTCGTGACCGAAGCCGTTCTCATCCGTGAACTTGTACTCGGACGGGGCGGCGACGGCCGCGGCGACGATGGCCGCGAGTTCAGGATTGTCCTTATAAGAGAAGAACACCGGCTCGATGTTGGCGTTCTGGATGCGCACATGCACCATCCTGTCGTCCTCCTTGTCCTTGCGGGTGAGTTCGTGCTTCTTGATGGCGCCGGAGGCGTAGTCGTCGGTGTGGGCGCAGAGCACGAGCCCGTACTGGGTACGGCCGTCCATCGTCTGAGAATAGACATAATAGCAAGGCTTGGCGTCCCGCAGGAGCCATCCTCTCTTCTGCCACTCGCGGAAGTTCTTGACAGCCTCGTCATAGACGCGCCGGTCGTGATCCGGGAGGATAGGGTCAAAGTCTATCTCAGGCTTCGTGATGTGCAGCAGGGATTTCTCCCCGGCCATCTTGGCGGCCTCCTGAGAGTTCAGTACATCATAAGGCGGCGCAGCCACCTCAGTGACAATGTCTTTTGGCGGACGTAACGCCGCGAAAGGTTTAACGCGTACCATAAGCATTCGTTGAATTATATTACCGAAGATAGTAACATTTTGTCATATAAACAAAATCTCCCCCTTTGATATTTCTCGGGAATGCAGTATAATTGCAACAAAATTTGAAGCAATATGAAACTGAAAGTTTTTGCCGCCATAGCTGCGGCATCCTCTCTGCTCATGGCAGTCTCCTGCAACAAGGAGAACTCGTCTGACAACAGCTGGAAAGAGATTCCGGCCGGAGAGATCAGCTCCAAAGGCGGAGACGCCGTCCTGACCGTCAACGGCGTCAACAGCGCACGGGGAACGGCACAGCTCACAGCCACCTCCGCAGACAAGGCAAGCCTCACGCTCAACGATTTCATCCCCGGATACGGAAAGGTGACCCTGCCGGTGGGAATGTCCAAGAGCGACGACGGGAAGTCTTTTGATTTCTACGGGACAACCACTCTTGCAGCCCCGAAAATCAACCTCACCAAAGAGAACGCCGCTCCGGCGCCGTACGAACTGGTCGCCAACGGCAACATAAGCCTTGAGGGCAAGATCAGCGTCAACGTCTCCACAGCCGTACGCGACGAGGCCCGCGGCGGCATAGCAGGCAAGTGGGACATCCTGCGCAAGGCCGGATTCGCCAAAGACGGCACCCCGGCGACTTCGCCGCTGGTGCTCAAATGGAGCATTCCGGGCCAGGACCAGAAGACCGCCGCGATAGAGAACATAGCGAAGCTGTACGGCGGCGCCACCGTAGCCAACCTCATCGACAGGATCTCCCTGCTTGACAACGGCAACTTCACGGCAAAATACTACGCCGGCGACGACCTTCCTCCGATAGGCGAGCCGAAGATCGGCAAGGACGGTTACGAATTCAACGCCAGCCACAACACCTGGGCGGAACTTCCGGCCGCCGGTTGTGTCCTCTGGTATGCAGAGAACGGATACCTCCATCTCGTCCCGGACCCGGCCTCGATAGCCGCCGCCACCGGAGAGACGGAATCAGCCAGCCTCGAAGAGCTGATGAAAGAGCTCAATGACCTCAAACAATACGGGGTCGACACCCAGAAGCTCGCCGCCGTCCTGATCGAAATGATGAACAACGGCATCGTCTGCAGGTACGCTTCCTCAGGCGAGAGCCTGTCCGTCACGATAGACAAGGATCTGCTCGATCCTGCAGTGCAGGCGTTCATCCCTGCCCTGCCGGCTCTGGACAAGGCGCTGGAGGGAATGCTCCAGGACCCGAAGCAGAAGGAGACTGCGGAGCTCATCTACTCGGCGCTCAAGTACTTGGGACTCACCAAACCGTCTGAACTCGGCCCGCTCTGGAACGCGAGCACGGAGTTCAGCGTGACCCTCAACTTCATAAGGGGCAAATAGCCCCTGGCACATACCGGATGAGAGTATCCGCGGCGGAAAACATTCCGTCGCGGATATTTTTCATTTGCCCGTAGAAGTTTCTGAAGATTTTATCTATATTTGCCCCCATTGCCGACAAAGGCAACAGCTAATAAAAAGTAGTGCATAATGAAACAAAACGCGCTTAATCTGCGTCTGCGCCCTGTAATCTCGGGCGTACTTGGCGCTATCATCTTTGGGCTCGCCCTCACAGGCTGCAACAAAGAGAACACTCCCGAAGCAGAGCTTCCTCTCGATGTGACACTCACCGACAATGGATTCCTCGCCGAAAACGGGGAGAAGTTAGGCGTGAGGAGTTTCGCCGCCGGCGACGAGGCGGGCCTGTTCCTCCTGAGAGACGGACAGGCAGTGGCAGAGAATGTCCTGCTGACCTACGACGGACAGGCATGGACCAGCGAAGCCCCTGTCAAGGTGAACGGCAGCGAGACCTGCTTCATCTACACCCCGTACAGGCAGAACGCCTCTGCGGTGGTGGACTACACCGCGGCGAACGCCTCCGACTTCTTCCGCCCTCTGTTCGGCACAGGCAAGTACATCCTTGACCAGACCGACTATGAGGCCGTCCGCAGATCAGACATCAGCTTTGCCGAGGCTGCCACTGTCAAGACGGACGCGAGCCTGAAAGTCAATGCCGCGCTCGACCACATGCTCTCCATCGCGATGTGGGAGCTCACGGACGGCACAAACTATCGCACTTCGGACGGATTCAGCTACAACACTCCATCGAACTACACCAATGTCAAGGCCACCCTTGACGGACAGGTGGTGAAACCTTGCGGAGTGTCTTCCTATAAGGCCTTCTATTATCTCTCCACGGGAGACGGCGCCAAAATCACCGTCAGCTACACCGACGCGGGACAGAACAAGTCATTTGATGTGCACCTCAGCGGTGAACGCGGCAAGGCAAGCCTCGTCAAGGCCGGCAAAGGCGCCGCAGACGGCGGCAAGCGCGAACTCGCCATCGGAGACCTGGTCTACAGCGACGGCAGCATACTCCCGGTAGAGGAAGCCGCCAAGCTTGAGGACGGAAAAGCCCCGGCAGGCGTCATCGGCATCATATTCCAGACGGACAAGTCCCGCATCTCAGATGCCGAGAAGGCTCTGCTCGGGAATGTGCACGCGCTCGTCATATCCACCAAGATGCCAAAGTATAACGACTCCCACGATGTCAAGTGGTTCGACGACTACCCTACCGGCAGCGACAACGGCAACCGCAACGAGAACCAGGAAGACCCGAAGTACCCGGGGATGACCCTTCCGTTCATCGTGGACAGGGACAGTTATGCCAACTCCTTCAAAATCAATGACGCAGACATCAACGGATACCAGAACAACGTGGTAATCCGCACCCGCAGGGCAGACGATATCGACAAGTGGTATCCGGCATTCTCGGCCTCAGCCAAATTCGCCGCCACCGCCCCTCTCCCTCCGTTCCAGAACTCCGGCTGGTACCTTCCGTCCGCAGGACAGCTCATGGACCTGTTCCGCACCCTCGGAGGAGCTGACATCACCCTTGAGAATGCCTCCGATTTCCAGGGAGGCGGGGACTTCCTGGTCAACATCGACCACTGCGGGACCATGGCCGCCAATTTCGACGCCGCCATGGCGAAAGTTCAGGACGCGGACAAGGATCTCCACTCGCCTACCAGCAACGCCCTCTGGTCCTCATCTTTCAGTTGGGGGTATTTCACGGACGGAAGCATCTCCTACATGGCAAGACAGGTGCTGACATACGGCAGCTTCTCTGTCATAGGATACAGCACGTTCGGCCTCGCCCTCACCAGAGCCGCATTCTCATTCTAGACACTTACATACAACACAATCAATATGAAGAAAGTATTTTATTCAGCTCTGACCGCACTGGCGCTCTCCGCAGTATTCACCGGGTGCACCAAGGAGTCAGCCCCGGAGGTAAGCGCCACCCTTGAGAGCGCTGAGAGCAAGGCTCTCTCATTCACCATCAACCCTTCCAATGCGTACAAGTGCTCCTATGCCATCTACGCTGCAGACGCTGCCGTGCCTGCAGTCGAGGAAATCCTCGCCAGCGGGACACCTGCACACGCCAACGAGGCTTCAACCGTGAAGGTGGAAGGCCTTGAGCCGAACACCGAGTACCAGTTCGCAGTCGCAGTACAGGGAGACAAGGGCAGCGCACTCTGCATAGAGAAGGCCACCACAGCCGACATCCCGGCAGTGCAGTTCGACTCCAACCGCGCCTCCGGAAGGAAATACGGCGGAGCCACCCCTAACTTCAGCGTAAGCCTCCGCACAGAGGAGAACGGACAGGACTACGAACTCTCAATGGACATCTATGACTTCGTCAACACCACGGCGGAGTATCTGCAGCCGGGTACCTATATCGTCAGCGACGAGCAGGAGGGCCAGACCATCGGAACAAGCTACAGCTACTTCTACTACAACAACAAGACGAACAAGATCTCTTCCGGCAAGATGACTGTGTCCATCAACGACTCAGACAAGACCTACAGCATCGACGTCCGCATCAAGATTGATGACGGCACCGACTTCCACGGAACCTTCACCGGCAAGATCGACGGTCTGGAAATTAAGTAAGCGGCAAAAAATAAGTTGCCGCAGATTCGGCAAAGATTTTTGAGGATAGATTTCTTTTTGAAGAAGGAGTGTGCCGGTGGCACATGACTGATGAAAAAAGGAATATTGACCAAAAAGATTGCCTAAGGTGATGCAACTTATTTTTTAACGATTACTAAGTAAAGATCTCCTGACACAGACTGGAAGAAACCGACCAAAAATCTCTTTTTGGCCGGTTTCTTTGTTTTTATACGACTTCGCCAGTGTTTGGGGGCTGCACCGCCCCCGACTACTGCTCTTTGACACAACGGACAGCACCGCCGTGCGCCCTGTACATACCGTAGCTGGATCCGGTATAAGTGCCGCCGAGAGAGTAGAAGCAGGCAGCACTGGTGCCGCACATCTCCGTGGTCCGCATCCAGATGATCAGCTGTCCGCCGCCATTCTCAGGCTGATAGACATAGCCGAGCCTTCCTGCGTCCTTGTCACCCCAGCGCGTACCGCAGAGAGGCCACCAGAAGACTTCCCCGGTGGAAGTGGTATGGGTCTTGCCACCGTCTCCCTTGTCGAATATGTTGTAGTAACCGGTCCCCTCCCAGGCATCGTCGTCAGGCACCCTGTATCCTGCCGGGCACGGGTCATATGCCGTCTTGGCGCCGGTGTTCTTCGCGGACCACAGGTAGCTGTTCCTCACCCACATCCAGTCACGGACATCATTGTCGGCCCCATAAATCTCAGGAGTCGTGTAGATGAATGTAGACGGGTGCTTGACGGCATAGTCTACAGTACCCGTCTGCGCCCCGCACAGTACTGTGCCCCAGTCGCAGCCAAGCGAAGGATTGAAAACAGTATACCCCTTGGCCCTGACGAACGCCTCATAGAGGAAATTGCCGGCCTCGTCCTTGTCAGTCTCGTTGTAGGCGCCCCCATAGAACGGGTCCTTGCGCCCCCACTGATACTTAAGTCCGTAGGTGGCTGCGCCGTCAGAAGGCTTGGAGGCGGTCGCGCCGAGGTTCCGGTCCATAAAGACGGTGCCGTTGTCCAGAGTCTGGAGAGCAGGCTGCTCAGTCAGCCAGATGTGCCAGCTCCACACTATCTGCCCGTCCTTGTCGAGGGCGGCGATAACGGCGTTGCCCCTGCCGGAAGCGGCGGTGAACCTGATGCGCCCCTCGCTGAAAGAGACATCCTGCACCAGGGCGGAGGCGGCCGAGGCGCCCTCCGACCAGAGCCAGTCTGCAGAAGAGGCATCCGTCACCTGGGTCCCGTCAGCCCTGAAAGCCGCGAAATCATAAGTCCCAGGCTCCGAGACGATAAAACAGTTGGCATACTTCCCGTCAGGAGTCAGGTCCACGGCAGGGACCGGCGGCTCTGGCGGAGTCTGAGGCTCGCTCTTTGATTTGTCGCAGGAGCACACAGACAAGATAGCGGACAGCACGAATGCTGTCCCGAGAAAAGCTTTTTTGTACATATCACTACTTCTTAAGTAATCGTTAAAAAATAACTTGCATCACCTTTGGCAATCTTTTTGGTCAATATTCCTTTTTTCATCAGTCATGTGCCACCGGCACACTCCTTCTTCAAAAAGAAATCTATCCTCAAAAATCTTTGCCGAATCTGCGGCAACTTATTTTTTGCCGCTTACTAAAAAGACCGTCCGGACTGCCATAGCCCGAACGGTCTTGTAAAGATATGGAGAATTATCGGATTCCCCTACTTGTTGAGCTGGAACTTGCGCACCCCGTCCTTGAGGAAGGATACAATCTGCCTTGCGGCTGCAAGACCGGCATTGACATTGGCCTCCGAAGTCTGCGCGCCCATCTTCTTAGGTGTGGCGAAAACCCGCAACCCGAACTTCTCCTTGAGAGTCTCGATGTTGTCCGGAGCCACATCCGTGATGTACTTCAGGTCCGTCCTCTCTTCAAGGGCCTTCTCCAGACCGGCTTCGTCGATGACCTCCTTGCGGGCGGTGTTGACAAGCGTGGCACCCTTCGGCATACGGCTTATCAGGTCATAGCCGACCGAGCCGACAGTCTGCGGAGTGGCAGGGATATGGACGCTGATATAGTCACAGCCGCCATAAAGCTCTTCGAGGCTGGAGAGCGGCTCTGCGCCGCCGGCCTTGATCTGCTCTGCCGTCAGGAACGGGTCCAGAGCCTTGACCTTCATCCCGAGAGCCGCACCCTTGGCTCCGACCAATCTTCCGACATTGCCGAAAGCCTGGATACCGAGAGTCTTGCCCATTATCTCGGAACCTGTCGCCGGTGTGAACTGGCCGCGGGCCATGTAGATCATCATGGCTATGGCGAGTTCAGCGACAGCGTTGGAATTCTGCCCCGGAGTGTTCATGGCCACTACTCCCTTCGCCGTGCATGCGGCAAGGTCAAGGTTGTCGTAGCCGGCACCGGCGCGGACAACGATCTTGAGCCGGGAAGCGGCCTCAACGACCTCGGCGGTCACCTTGTCCGAACGCACGATCAACGCGTCCGCATCACCGACAGCCGCCACAAGTTCCTTCTGGTCAGCGTATTTCTCAAGGACGGCAAGTTCATAGCCAGCCTCCTCGACAATCTGTCTGATGCCCGCCACAGCTGCTGCGGCAAAAGGCTTCTGGGTTGCAAGAAGAACTTTCATGGCTATTTGTGCAAGGCCTCAAACTCCTTCATGCAAGCCACGAGGGCCTCGACATCCTCCTGCGTGCAGGCGTTGTAGAGAGAGGCGCGGAATCCGCCCACAGAGCGGTGTCCCTTGATCCCGACTATGTTGCGCGCCTTGGAGAACTCCAGGAACTCGTCCTGCAGAGCCTCGTAGCCCGGAGCCATCACGAAGCATACGTTCATGATAGAGCGGTCTTCCTTGGCAGCCGTGCCAGTGAAGACGGCGTTGCGGTCAATCTCGGCATAGAGGGTGTCGGCCTTCTTGATGTCAATCTCATGGATGGCATCGATGCCTCCAATGCTCTTGAGCCACTTGAGAGTCTCGTTCATCACGAAAATCGGGAACACCGGAGGGGTGTTGAACATGGATTTCTTGTCGATGTGGACACGGTAGTCAAGCATCGTAGGGATATAGCGGCTCACCTTGCCGAGCGAGTCCTTGCGGATGATGGCGAATGCGACTCCGGCAGGGCCGGCGTTCTTCTGCGCGCCGCCATAGATGAGGGCATATTTGCTGACATCCACCCTGCGGGTGAGGATGTCGGAAGACATATCTGCGATGAGAGGAACCGGGCAGTCGATATCCTCGCGGATCTCAGTTCCGTAGATGGTGTTGTTGGTCGTGATGTGGAAGTAGTCCAGATCCTTCGGAATCTCGTATCCCTTAGGGATGTAGGAGTAGTTCTTGTCGGAAGAGCAGGCCAGCGCCACGGCATTGCCGAGTCCCTGAGCCTCCTTGAGAGCCTTGTGAGCCCAGACACCGGTGTCCAGGTAGGCGGCCTTATGCTCAAGATAGTTCATCGCCACATAGAGGAACTCCATGCTGGCACCCCCGCCGAGGAAGACGACCTCGTGAGTGTCAGGAATCTTGAGAAGCTCCTTCCACAGAGCCCGACACTCGTCCATCGTATCCTCCCAGCCCTTGGTGCGGTGGGAAATGGAAATAAGCGAGACACCAGTACCCTTAAAATCCTTGAGAGCCTCGATCGCGTTGTCGATGGCCACCTGCGGAAGCAGGCAAGGACCGGCGTTGAAGATATGCAATTTGCTCATACTTTGTTATTAGTTGTTATTGTTCGTCAAATATATCCATTTTTTTTGTTCTTTCGCAATAATCCGGCAGAAGAGACAGCCGGACGAACACCTCCATCGAGCACCGCTCCATAAAAGACTGGCTCCGCTGGGGCAGGTCAAGGTCCTTGACCATCTTCATCACGGAGGGGAGGGAGGAATAAGGGAAACTCAGACGGCGCCAGTCTCCGGCGACCTTTTCCCTGACCGGAGCGGAGGCGAGAGCCTCGGCCGTGGAGGTCTTGTAGGCCCGGATAAGCCCAGGGATGCCGAGCTTGATGCCGCCGAAATACCTCACCACCACGACAAGCACATCGCTCAGCCCCGCCGAGTCGATCTGCCCGAGTATGGGCCGCCCGGCTGAACCTGACGGCTCCCCGTCATCGTTGGCCCGCCAGGCCTGCCCGTCCTTGCCCAGGCGGTAGGCGTAGCAGTGGTGCCGCGCATCGTGATACTCTTTCTTGAGGGAAGCGACTATCTGCTTGATCTCCTCTTCGCTCTCCACCGGCCACGCGAAAGCCATAAAACGGCTGCCGTTGTCCCTGAACAGTCCACGGGACGGCTCCGCAATGCTTTTGTATGTATCATTTACCGGCACGACAAATCAAATTTAGCGATTATTTAGTATCTTCGCAATATGGTTTACAAATATAGAATCACCCTGCAGGGGATCAAGGGCTTTTACAGAGTGTATCTGATCAATGGTGAGAACTCTCTCTACACCTTCCACAAGCAGATACGCTCCGATCTGGAGTTTCCGGTGGATCAGCCCATTCTCTTCAAGGCATTGGACGAAGAAGGGCAGGTGGTGGCCAGATATGCCCTGGTGGACATCGGATACGGAGCCGTTGACGCTGTCACCATTGCCGACACGATAAAGGCCGGGGCCGCCAGTTTCATATATTTCTACGACATTCAGGCCAAGAAGAGCGTCATCATCACCCTTGAGGGCGAAGAGAAGGACGCCAAAGTCATGCTTCCGAAGCTGACGGACTCCAAGGGCCCGATACCGCAGGAGTTCGAGAACGGCTACGTGGCTTTCGAAGACCTCCCTGCCGAACGCCGCAGACTCCCGGGAGAATCCCTGTCCGAAGATGATGAAGACGAGGACGACGATGACGAAGATGAGGATGAGGACGAGGACAGCAAGGAAGAAGAAGAGATCATATACGATGAAGAGGAGGCTTAGAGAGCCCCCTCTTCTTCTTTTTTTATATGCAGACCCTGTTACTTCTCAGGAGTCTCCGCTGCGGCGACTTTGCCGACCTTGGTAAGCTTGACATCGAAGACAAGCGTAGAATAAGGAGGAATGCCGTTGTTGCCCTGCTCGCCATATCCGAGAGCTGAAGGGACATAGAGTTTGATGTGTCCGCCCTCGCCGACAAGCTGAAGGCCCTCGCGCCATCCTGAAACCACGCCGGAGAGAGGGAAGCTGATAGGCTCGACCTCTTCGGAAACCTCATCAAATACGGAGCCGTCGGTGAAAGTGCCCTTGTAGTGAACCCACACGGTGTCGGCCTCGCTCGGCTTGACATCGCTTCCGGCCTCGATGATTTCATACTGGAGACCAGACTCGGTCTGCTGCACGCCAGCCTTCTTGGCGTTAGCGGCCAGGAACTTCTCCTCCTTCTCCTTGTTGACAAGGGTAGTGTACTGGTTCCTGTTCTCAAGATATGTGTTGAACACGGAATTCATCATGTTCGGGTCATACTTGAACTGCTTGGCGAACTCCTCTGAACGGAAGTCACCCTCGGCCTTCATGAAATCCTTCATTCCCTTGACGATGGCGCTGTAGTTCAGGTCGTCGCCGAAGTTGTAGTTCTTCATGAAACTTCCGAAGTTGATGCCGAGAAGGTAGCTTACTGAATCCTTCTGGGCCTTGGACGGAAGATAGTCCTTGGCCGTCTTGACGGCAGGCACCCCGTCCTCAGTCTTTGGCGCTGAACCATTGCAGGCCACGACTACACCGCCCAGCACGAGGGCGGCAAAAAGTTTGTACATCTTCATATAATAATAAAAAACTTAAAAAGTCACTACAATTCCCAGGCCAGCGCCGACGCGCCGAGTATCGCCGCGTCAGACTCCTTCAGCTGGGAGAAGACGATCTTGACCTTGCCGCGCCAATGCGGCATCAGGTTCGCCTCCATGGCCTCTTCAATCGGGGCGTAGAGGAACTCCTTGGCCCTTGCAAGACCGCCGAAGAGCACTATCGCCTCCGGAGAGCTGAACGCCACGAAGTCCGCCAGACTGTGCCCAAGCATCCTCCCCGTATATTCAAGCACCCTGATGGCCAGGGCGTCACCCTCCTTGGCTGCCTCGTAGACGGCCTTGGAACTCAAGTCCTCGACCACCCGGAGCAAAGACGGCTCTTGGCTCGCCTCCAGCCATTCGCGGGCTGTCCTCGCGACACCTATGGCGGAGCAATATGCCTCAAGGCAACCTGTCTTGCCGCAGCCGCAAGGACGTCCGTTGTAGCGGACCGCACAAGTGTGGCCGAGTTCCCCGGCACTGCCGTCGTGCCCATAGACAACCTTGCCGTCAATCACGATGCCGCTGCCGACTCCCGTCCCGAGAGTGATCATTATGAAATCCTTCATCCCGCGGGCAGCACCGTAGGTCATCTCGCCCACCGCAGCCGCGTTGGCGTCATTGGTCAGAGAGACAGGGATGCCCCCGAGACGCTCTCGGAGCATATTGGAGAAATCCACATCCTTGTCGGCAGCCCACTCGATATTGGGAGCATATCCGATCCGTCCGGTATAGTAATTGCCGTTCGGGGCACCTACTCCGACACCACGGATCTCACCGCTCTTGCCGCTCTCCTCGACACAGGCCGCTATAGCCTGCGCCAGGGCATCGACATACGCCTTGTCGTCGTCACCGAAAGTGTCCGTGCGCATGACAGACTGCGCCAGCACGTCACCACGGGCATTGACCACTCCTATCTTTGATGTCTGTCCTCCGACATCGACACCCACTACATATTGCTTGTCCATATCAGTCTACAGAGATTTCAGGGTTGACATTCTTGCATCCGAAGAGAGCGTAATAGAGGATGTAGCAGAGCATCGCTATCACGAGCCAGTAGCTTGCCATGTACCCTACATTCTTGGCGATCACATCCTGGAGAAGCGGCATGATGCCACCGCCGACCACCATCATCATGAAGATTCCGGACGCCTGCTCGGTGTACTTGCCGAGACCTTCCGTGGAAAGATTGAAGATGCCGCCCCACATCACGGAGGTGCAGAGACCGCAGAGCACAAGGAACAGTGCGCTTGCAGGCACCTGGAACATCTCGAAACCGTTTGCCGCGCTGTAACCCGGCATGGAGACGGTCAGCGACTTAGGGAGGAATATGGCTATGAGGATGAACGCAATCGCGGCTGAGCTCACAGCAATGATCTGGGCGCGTGTGCTGACCTTGCCGGAAATGGCTGAGCTGCAAGCACGTCCGACCATCATGAGAAGCCAGTATACAGCAGCGATCGCGCCGCCGATGGCAGCGCCGCCGATGGCGATGCCGGCTCCCTTGGAAGAAGCGTCGGAGAGGTAGAAGTTGAGCTGGGCCGGGATGCCGATCTCGATGCCGACATAGAAGAATATGGCCACGACGCCGAGAGCGCAGTGACGGAATTTCCAGGCACTTGACTCAAATTTGGTATTCTTGCGCGAAGCGGCCGGCTCCGGTATCTTAACGAAAGATATGATGATGAACGCCAGGGCGAACACTGCCATCGCGATATAGAGCAGAGGCTCCACATCCACCATTCTGGTGTCCTCGGTCACGGTGCCGATCAGCACGCCGACAAGAAGCGGAGTGAGGGTCGCCGTGAGGGAATTCATCGTGCCGCCGATCTGGATGAACTGGTTGCCCCTGTTGCCGCCGCCGCCGAGGATGTTGAGCATCGGATTGACGACGGTGTTGAGCATACATACGCAGAAACCGCAGATGAACGCGCCGAGCAGATATACATAGATGGCGGAACCGCCCAAGAACGAACGGCTGGAGAGCCACTGGATGACTATGCCGAAGAATCCCACCGCCAATGCAGCCAGGGTTGTCTTCTTGTAGCCGATCTTGATAAGCATCTTGCCGGCAGGGATGCCCATGAACAGGTATGCGGCAAAATTCATCATGTTGCCCATCATTCCGGCCCAGCTGTAGTTGTGCTTCCAGATGTTGCCGAACGGAGCGGCCATATTCGTGACGAACGAAATCATTGCAAATATGAAGCACATCGTCACTATGGCCACCATATTCCGTTTCTTTTCCATAATCGAAATGGTTTTAGTTATATGTTATTCTAGTGATTTGATATTCTTCTCGTTCATCAGCTGCTTGCCGTCCGGAGTCATGGCGTACTCGATGCGGTCGGCATAGAACTTCTCGACCTTGCCGCGGACCATCTTGGCCGTGGTGTTGAGCATGCCGTTCTGCTCGGTGAAAGGCGTGTCGGCCACTATGATGGCAGCCGGGAGCCACTTCTCAGGGAAGAGACCGGCATGGCGCCCTCCGGCGCGATATGAATCAACCTCATCCTGAAGAATCTGGAGCTGTGCCTTACGGCCTTCGACGCTCTGCGGGTCAAGGCCCTGCTTCTGCACGGTCTCGGCGAGCGCAGGCTTGTTAGGCACCACGAGCACGACGGTATATGGACTCTGGTTGTTGTAGAGCACGGATGCCTCTATGTACTTGGAGCCGTCGGCGAGGCTGTCCTCAAATCCCTCCGGAGAGTACTTCTCGCCGTCGGAAGAGATGAGCAGGCTCTTGAAACGACCTGTGACATAGAGATATCGAGGGTTCTCCTTGCAGAGGTAGCCGCGGTCGCCGGTGTGAAGCCAGCCGTCCACAATCGTCTTGGCGGTGGACTCCGGATTCTTCCAGTATCCGGCCATCACGTTCTCGCCGCGGATGACGATCTCTCCGGTCTCGCCGACAGGCAGGGAGTTGCCATCCTCGTCGCAGATCTTGAGGTCAAGAGGCTCTACGATGCGTCCGGAAGAACCGAAGCGGGCATGGCCCATGGAGTTGGCGCAGATGACAGGGGTTGCCTCGGAGAGGCCGTAACCCTGGAATATAGGCATCCCGATGGCGCAGAAATAGCGCTGGAGCTCAATGTCCAGAAGGGCGCCGCCGCCCACGAAGAATTTGAGCCTGCCGCCGAAGCCCTCACGGATTTTGGAGAATACGAGCTTGTCGATGACGGATTTGACAGGCTTGCGCCACCAGAGTTTCCAGCAAGGCTTGCCGGCGTTGTAGTATTCGCGGTTGTATGCGATCGCATTCTTGAGACCGAACTCATAGAGTTTCTCCACTTTCGGGCCTTTCTTCTTGATCGCGCCCTCGAAGCTCTTGCGGAAACTTCTGGAGAGGGCAGGCACGGAAAGCATCACTTCCGGACGGACCTCGTTGATTGCGATAGGAATATTCTTGAGCATGGTCACGGCGTTCTTGCCGCCAGGCACCGTGGCGATGCTTCCGCCATAGCTCATCATCACATAGAAGCCGGCCACATGCGCGAAGCAGTGGTCGAGCGGCAGGATGATCAGCATGGTCCAGCCCTCGCCTATCTTGACCACCGAGCGGCACTGCTCGACATTGGCCGTGTAGTTGCGATGGGTGAGCAGGATGCCCTTAGGGTCGGCGGTGGTGCCAGAGGTGTAGCTGATGTTGGCGTAATCGTCCGGGCCCACGGAAGCTATGCGCTCCTCAAGTTCCGCAGCACGGTCCTTGATGAACTCCTCTCCCATAGCGTATATGTCCTTGAGGTGCATCTCCTTGTCCTGCAGGTCGATGTCATCGATCACTATGACCTTCTCGACTGCCGGGCACCTGTCGATGACCCTGCGCACCTTGGCGATCTGGCTCTCGGACGCTATCACGAAGCGGGAATCAGAGTGGTTGATGCGGAAGAGCAGGTCCTGGTCGGACTCAAGCTTGAACGAAAGCGGCACGTTGACAGCGCCGGCGTGGAGAATTCCGAGCTCGCAGAAGATCCACTCGTTGCGGCCTTCTGATATCAGGGCCACCTTGTCCCCCTTGCCGAGGCCGAGAGCCATGAATCCGGCCGCGAGAGTGCGACCGCGCTCGCGTGTGGCCGCGAATGAGGTCTCTGTCCACACCCCGTCCACCTTCTCGCGAAGGAATGTCAAGTCTGCGAACCTGGTCGCATAGGTGTTGACGAAATCAATGATTGTCGGTCTTTTGTTGTCTGTTGCCATAACTTTTGATTATTGTCCGTTAGATGGTGAGAACAGGCCATAGAGCTGCGCGTCTATCATGTCGGTGACTCTGTCGAAGTCCTCCGGGCGGTTGGCGAAGTCGATGTTGTCGGCATCGACGACGAGCAGATTGCCCTTATAGTCCTTGATCCAGTTCTCATATTTGTCGTTGAGGCCTGTAAGATAGTCGATCCGTATGCTCTTCTCATAGTCGCGGCCGCGCTTCTGAATCTTGGAAATCAGCGCCGGCACAGAGGACTTGAGGTAGATGAGAAGGTCCGGCGTGCCCACGAGCGACATCATCAGGTCGAAGAGGTCGGAGTAGTTCTCGAAGTCGCGGGTGCTCATAAGCCCCATGTCGTGGAGATTCGGGGCGAAGATGCGCGCGTCCTCATAGATGGTGCGGTCCTGCACTATGACCGAGTCACCTTTCGCTATCTCCACGACATCCTTGAAGCGTTTGTTGAGGAAATAGATCTGGAGATTAAACGACCATCTGGCCATATCTTCATAGAAATCAGCAAGATATGGATTAAAATCGACAGACTCGTATTTCGGAGTCCAGCCGTAGTGGGCAGCGAGCATCTTGGTAAGCGTCGTCTTGCCGCTGCCTATGTTTCCTGCTATCGCGATATGCATAAGTTCTGACTAATAACTCACAAAGTTAGCAATTATTTGAAGAGTCCGTAGAGGCGGGAGTCAATCTTGTCCGTCACGGCCTCAAAATCCTCCGGACGGTTGGCGAAATCGAGGCTGTCCGCATCGATTATCAAGAGGTTGCCGCCGTATCCCGCTATCCATTGCTCGTACTTCTCGTTAAGCCGGCTGAGATACTCCAGGCTCATGGTCTGCTCGTAGTCGCGGCCCCTTTTCTGGATCTGCGACACCAGATGCGGCACGGAGCACTTGAGGTAGATGAGGAGGTCGGGCGGACGTACCATGGACATCATCAGCCGGAAGAGCTGCATATATGTGTCGTAGTCCCTGGCCGAGAGGTTGCCCATCTCAAGGTTGTTGGCCACGAATATGTACACGCCCTCCAGAATGGTGCGGTCCTGCACTATCACCTCTTCGGAGCGGGAGATCTCCAGCACGTCCTTGAAGCGCTGCGCGAGGAAATAGGTCTCCAGATTGTACGACCAGCGCGGTATATCCTTGTAGTAATCTTCGAGATAAGGGTTGAAGGTGACAGACTCGTATTTCGGAGTCCAACCGTAATGCCCGGCAAGCATCCCCGTGAGAGTCGTCTTGCCGCTGCCTATGTTTCCTGCTATTCCTATATGCATAAAGCAAAATTAGGCATATTTTCGTATTTTTGGAGACTGAACGACAAAGAAATGCTTAACATACTGCAATTCGCATTCAACCTTTTCGAGGAGAAGGCATACATAGTCTGGAAAGAGACGGGACGCTGCGTCATCGTGGACCCGGGGTTCTGCTGCGCGGAGGAGAAGCGGGCGATGCTCGACGCCCTCGGCCAGAAGTCCCTCAAGCCCGAGGCCATATTGCTGACGCACGCGCACTTCGACCACATCTACGGGGTCAAGGAACTGCAGGACACCTATGGAATTCCGGTCTACATGAGTCCGGGAGACAAGGTGATCCTGGAATACGACAAGGAAATGACTGCCCGGTTCGGCCTGCCCGCCCCTGACAGCAGCTTCACCACTACCGACATCTCGGACGGGGAGACAATCAGCGCGGCCGGTATCAGGTTCGAGGTCATCTCCACCCCGGGACACACACCGGGAGGGGTCTGCTTCCTCGACCGGGAGGACGGCGTACTGTTCACGGGAGACACGCTCTTCGCCGGAGCCATAGGCCGCACGGACTTCAAATACGGAGAATACGATGACGAGATCCGCTCGATAATGGAAAAACTCATCTTCCTCGACCCGGAGACAAAAGTCCTGCCTGGGCACGGGCCGGACACGACCATAGGCAAGGAGAGGACCGGGAACCCGTTCCTCGAGCCTTTCAACGAGCCGGAAGAAGACACTTCCGCCGAGGCGGAACCTGTATCAATCAGACCGTCAGACAACTAACCGCGCCCCGCGCAGGAGGCCGGATCAGCCCCACGCCCAATACCGCAGCGACGGGACAGGGAGGGACTGCGCTCAACACAAAGACACCGTGCAGTCCCTCCCTGTCCCGGAGCGGATATATAACAGCTAGTTCTTGAGGTAATAGGTGACCGAAGTCACGACGCGCACCTTCTTGATGTAAGGAGTGTTGCTGTCGCGGTTCTCGATGGAGAACACCCCCTGGCTGGCGGTCTTGATCTTACCAAGACGGCTGCCGGAATCACTCGCGAACTTCTGCCCGACCTCACGGGCATTCTTGGTGGCCTCCTCTATCATGGACGGTTTCAACTCGTTGAGAGCCTCATAACGGAATTCCACCGGGTTCTCCCAGCTGCCACCTATCACCACGACACCCTTGCGGAGAAGCTCCTGCTGCCTGTCCATCAGGGCGAGCACACTGTCCACCCTGTCCGAGCAGACAGTCACGACATTGGTGGCTATGTAGCGGTAGGCCCGGTCGTTGCTCCCGTACTCGCTGGCATACTTGTCGGATATCTGCGGGACCGATATGCTGATCTCGCTCTCCGGAATGCCGCCGGACTTGAGGAACTCGACTATCTTGGCGTTACCGCTGTCGGTCATGTCATAGACCGACTGGACATCATTGGCCATGACCTTGTAGGAGAGCGGCCAGATGACCTTGTCGGCCTTGACCTCCTTCTCGCACAGCCCCTTGACATTGACGGTGCGGTCATAGGAGCGGAACTCCTTTACTGCTGCCGGGAACATGGTCCCGAGAATGATGAGGCCCGCCATTATGGCGAGAGCTCCGTAGAATTTGGCTTTATCCATAGTTTTACAATGTTTGTCCGCCGATGAACTCACGCATGATGGAGGTCGGCGGTATGTCGGCAATCTCCGCAGGCTTGAGCGGCGTCACCATGGCGACGAAACTCAGAAGTTCCTGGGCCTTGGCATAGGCCGGAGAAGACTCGCTGATGCCGCAGAGAAGCGGCTCGGCGTAGTACTTCAGGAGAGGAAGGTCGTAGAGGGTCGAAGAGTTGAACACAAGGTTGGCGTTCTCCTCGAACGGGAATATGTACTTCACCTCCCCGCGTCTCACCGAAGGCCAGCGCAGGATGTTCTGCTCCGGAGAGATGCCGCGGGTGCGGTTGTCCCTGACGATGCGGCGCAGAAGGCGCTTGTCGGTGGTGGAGTTGTGATCCTTGGTCCCTCCCGGAAGCGCGGTGAGGGCGGAGATGTAGATACGGAAAATCTTGTCCTGCGGGATGGCCGGGGTCAGGGCAGGGTTGAGCGCGTGGATGCCCTCCATGAACAGGATGTCGTTCTCCCCGAGGGAGAGGCGGCACCCGGAAGACTTCCTGCAGCCGGAGGCGAAATCGAATTTCGGCACCTCTATCTCCTCCCCGCGGAGCAGGGCTGAGAGCTGCGTGTTGAGATACTCGACATCCATCGCCTCAAGGGCCTCGAAATCATATTCGCCATTCTCGTCCCTGGGCGTCCTGTCCCTGTCCACGAAATAGTTGTCCAGTTCTATCACCTTGGGGTTGAGCCCGAGCACCCTGGCCTGCTGCGCGATGCGCAGGGAAGAACTCGTCTTGCCGCTGGAAGACGGGCCGGACATCATCACGATGCGGCAGTCGCGCCGGTTCCAGAAAATCTGGTCGGCGGCGTCGGCATACTTGCGCTCCTGCCTCGCCTCGCAGAGGTTGATCAGTTCTATCCCCTTCCCGAGGGCGAGGGCCTCGTTGAGTTTCTCGATGGTGTCGATGCCGACTGCGTGACACCAATCCATATATTCCTGCCTTGCGGCTTCTATCTTTGTCATAATATGTTTTTAAGGTATTGTCCAGTCACCGATGACGGGTCGCAGGCGAGCTGCTCCGGCGCACCTTGTGCAATAACCCTGCCACCGCGGGCACCGCCCTCGGGGCCCATGTCGATGATGTAGTCCACGCTCTTGAGCACGTCGAGATTGTGCTCGATGATCATCACGGTGTTGCCCTGGTCCACGAGCTTGTCCAGCACCCCCATCAGCACGCGGATGTCCTCGGGATGCAGGCCGGTGGTGGGTTCGTCGAGCATGTAGAGCGTGTTGCCCGTGGCCTTGCGGAAGAGCTCCGAGGCGAGCTTCATCCTCTGGCTCTCGCCGCCGGAAAGGGTCACGGCGGACTGGCCGAGGCGGATGTATCCGAGCCCGACATCCACCAGCGCCTTGAGTTTGGGGGCGATCTTCGGGAAAGGCTTGAAGAACTCGTATGCCTCGCTGACGGACATGTCCAGCACCTGGCTGATGTCCTTGCCACGGTATTTGACGGCGAGGGTATCTTCCTTATAACGGCGCCCGCCGCAGCTGTCGCACACGACATTGACGGATGGCAGGAAGTTCATCTCTATCACCTTGATACCGGCGCCCTTGCACTCCTCGCAGCGCCCGCCGGCCACGTTGAAAGAGAACCTGCCGGCCTTGAATCCACGCACTTTGGCGTCAGGGGTGTCCTCGAAGAGCTTGCGTATATCATCGAACACGCCGGTGTAGGTGGCCGGGTTGGAACGCGGCGTGCGCCCGATGGGGCTCTGGTCGATCTCTATCACCTTGTCTATGTTCTCCACTCCCTCCAGGGACCTGTATGGCAGAGGTTTCTGCTTGAGGCGGGTGAATTTCCCTTTCAGGGCGGGCATCAGGGTCTCGTTGACGAGGGTGGACTTGCCGCTCCCGCTCACCCCGCTTATGCCGACCATCTTCCCGAGCGGGATGCTGACATCGATGTCCTTGAGGTTGTTGCCGGAGGCGCCGCGGATGGTCAGGTATCTGCCGTTGCCCGGACGGCGCGTCTGAGGGGTGACGTTGGGGTTGCGCAAAGGGCGGGCGGGGCCGCTGTAGCAGATGTGCCCGCCGTTCTCCCCCGCCCCGGGCCCGACTTCCACCGTCCAGTCGGCGGAGTTCACCGTCTCCTCGTCATGCTCCACCACTATCACGGTGTTGCCCTCGTCGCGGAGTTTCTTGAGCGAGGCGATGAGTTTGCGGTTGTCACGCTGGTGCAGGCCGATGCTCGGCTCATCGAGTATGTATATGACATTGACCAGCTTGGAGCCGATCTGGGTCGCGAGGCGGATGCGTTGCCCCTCTCCACCTGAAAGGGTCGCGGAAGGGCGGTCGAGGCTGAGGTAATCCAGCCCCACATCGAGCAGGAACTGCACCCTGTCGCCGAGTTCGCGTATGATGTCGCGGGCGATGGCGTTCTCCTTGGCCCCGAGCTTGCCGGGAAGAGACTTCAGCCAGTCCGAGAGGGCCGAGATCTCCATGGCGCTTACCTGTGAGATGTCCTTGCCGTCTATGCGGAAGCATCTGGTCTGCTCATTGAGACGAGTGCCGTGGCAGACGGGGCAGACCACCTTATCCTCGATGTCACCGACCACGCCGGGCCAGTTGACCATTTCGGCCATGGCCCCGTCACCTATACGGAAAAACTCGTCGGAGCCGTAGATGAGCAGGGACACGACATCATCGGGCAGGGTGCCCACCGGGTCGTAGAGGGAGAAGGCGTGCTTGCGGGCTATAGCCCTGACAATGTCGAATTTGCGCCCGTTGCGAATGGGGCCGAGGGGCACGATGGCCCCGTCGGCTATGGAGCGGCCGCGGTCCGGGATGATGGTGTCTATGTTGACATCCACCACGGTGCCAAGTCCCTTGCAATGAGGGCAGTAGCCCTCCGGGGAGTTGAAAGAGAACGAGTGCGGCGCCGGCTCCTGGAGGGAAATCCCGCTATCGGGATCCACCAGATGGCGGGAATAGTGGTGCAGGCTCCCGCTCTGCGCGTCCAGCACGGCAAGCGAGCCTTTCCCAAGGGAGAGGGCGGTCTGCACGGAAGTCCTGATGCGCCTGTCATCCCCGTCCTCAGGTTTGAGCTTGTCCACCACAAGTTCGATGAAATGCGCCTTGTAGCGGTCGAGGGCGTCCGCTTCCTGAAGGGTAACCATCTCCCCGTCGATGCGTATCTCGGTGTAGCCCTTCTTGCGCATCTGCTCGAAGAGCTCCTTGTAGCTTCCCTTGCGTCCGCGGACCAGAGGTGAGAGCAGGAGGCATTTCTTGCCGTGGTACTCGCTCATGATAAGATCCACGATAGCGGCGTCGGTGTAGCGGACCATCGGTTTCCCGGTCAGTGGGGAATACGCCGTGGAGGCCCTGGCGAAGAGGAGGCGGAGGAAGTCGGAAATCTCCGTGATGGTGCCGACCGTGGAGCGCGGGTTGTTGCCCGTGGTCTTCTGCTCTATCGCGATTACGGGACTCAGGCCGTTTATGCTCTCGACCGCCGGTTTCTCCAGCACTCCCATGAAATGCTTGGCATATGGGGAAAGGGTGTTCATGTAGCGGCGCTGACCCTCCGCATAGATGGTGTCGAAGGCGAGCGAAGATTTGCCGCTTCCGCTTATTCCGGTGATTACCACCAACTTGCCGCGCGGGATGTCCACATCGACATTCCTCAGGTTGTTGGCCCTGGCGCCGCGCACTTCTATGAATGTGTCTTTATCCATAAGAAGTGACAAAGTTACGAAATTATTGTATCTTTGGCCCCGTTTTTAGTAAGCGGCAAAGAATAAGTTGCCGCAGATTTGGCAAAGATGCAACTTGTTTTTTAACGATCACTATGTGGGTTTGGTTATCAGTTTGCTCCGCTTTCCTGCTCGGCATCTATGATGTGGAGAAGAAGCAGGCCCTCAAGAAGAACAGCGTCCTGTGGGTGCTGCTGGGCGCCACGGCGATGTCCGCGCTTTTTCTATGCCCCTTCCTGTCAAGAGGGCCACTCGAAGACCACCTGAGCCTGGTGCTCAAGGCCGTGCTGGTGTCTTCTTCCTGGATTTCGGGACTTGTAGCCCTCAAACTTCTGCCACTCACCACGGCGAGCACCATCAAGGCGTCACGGCCAATGTTCGTCGTGATATTCTCCATAATACTCTTCGGAGAGAGGCTGAGCCTTCTGCAGTGGGGCGGAGTGGTGCTCGTGATGGCGGCTCTCTTCCTGCTGGCCCGCTCAAGCAAGAAGGAGGGCATCTCGTTCACCTCGGACAAGGGCATCGCCTGGATGGTGGTGTCCGTGCTCACCGGGGCGGCCAGCGCGCTGTACGACAAGCACATACTGGGGCATCTCCAGCCGATGTTCGTGCAGAGCTGGACCAATGTGTATATAACCGTCGTGCTCGGGCTTCTGATATTGCTCAAGTATCTCCGGGACAAGCCGGGCTTCCAGGGGTTCCGCTGGGACTGGAGGCTGCCTCTGATCGCGGTGCTCATCACGATTTCAGACGCATTCTATTTCTATGCGGTCAAGGATGAGGGGGCGCTGCTCTCGGTCATCTCGATGATACGGCGCAGCAGCGTCGTGATCACTTTCATCTTCGGAGCGCTGCTCTTCAAGGAAAATCACATCAAGGACAAGGCTGTGGACCTCGCGGTGCTGCTCGCCGGTCTGGCCCTGCTGCTCTTCGCGTCGAGGTAGAGGCTGCTCTGCGGCGGCTGCGTGGCCGGGGGTCTCGTGGCGGGGGTTTCGCGGTGGAGGCCTCGTGGCGGAGGCGGTTGCGGAGAGGGTTCGCGGCGAGGGCGGCTGCGGCTGAATTTGCCCTTTCGCGTTGCGGCGGGGACTGTGCCGTAGGGGCTGCTCCGCGGCAGGGGCTTCGCTGTGGAGGTTTCGCGGCGGAGGCGGTGTTCATACCCGCCGCGCGCGTGGAACAATGCCGTGGAACAATGCCGTGGAACAATGCCGTGCGCACCAGGGGCGTTTTCACTCACCGCGATGATTTTCAGAAGCCCGCGTGCGCAGAAAGGGGTCTGGTGCGCACGGGACCGAGCATGGGACACCGAGGCTGGGCGGCACGAAGCTGGGGACACCGAGGCTGAGGACACCGAGGCTGGGCGTCCAGGTCTGGTGCGCACGGGGCCGAACCCGGACGCCAAAACTGGGGCACCGAAGATAGGTGGCCGTGGGCTGGTGGACGGCAAAGGAACTTCAGCGGCCATGCGTGGCGGACAATGGGAACATGGAATCAACCTCAAATTGTGTCAGATTCAGGACTCGGCATATCTGGCTGTTCGAGGACCGGTATTCATGCTTCATCATTTTAGCCAACTCCATCCTCTGATTCTTGGAGATCTCTTTCAGGCTGCCGGCACCATACCGCTCGCGAACTATTCTCCATGCTTGCAGGAACAGTTCATTGTCAGTAAGGAATTCCACATCATCCAAATCCACAGCCATCTCCAGATACGACTCCACGCCTTTGCTCACCATAGAAAAATACTGGTGCGCATCATGGAACATTGCCATTCCTTTCTCTATCCGGCAATATGACGGTGGCGCGACATAACCGTCTGCCACAAGTGATCCGGCCGGGAGCCGAGGATTACGGGCCCGGAACATCAACCGCAATTCCGCATCTTTCAAATCCGAAAGGCAGGAAGAGTGGAAAGAGCGGTTAAAATAAAAAGGACCTGTCCCCCAAGGATAAGAAAACGGCGTGTGGGCCTTATCAACAACATATCCATTCCGATGAATATAAACCACCGTGTTTCTCAATGTCCTCAGATCTGCTATATGTTTCAGATTCGGCGTGAAAGACATCGGAAGTCCTCCTATTCCGCGTGCAATCCGTTGTCGCAGCGTCTTGAACATAAGAGAGACACGCGTCCTCTCCCCAGAGGCAAGGATGTGTACATGATTACCCATGAGCACAAATGAAACAATCCACACATCGGGAAAGTCGAAAGAGCTCCGGGCCATGACATTCATCACGAACTTGAACTCATCATCATTTCTAAAAAGCAAAGGCATATCCTTGCCGGAAGTGTAGAGATGCCAATACGGGGCATTCTCACGGAAAGCATTGTCACAACAGCTTTCCTGTTCTTTAAAAGTTACCATAGTCAAGTATTTGTTTTTACTGCATGTCTTGGGCAGCATGGCGAAGATAATGAATCTGTTCCTAAAACAAAATCCTTTCCTTAGAAGTTGTTTTGGATTTATTTGTCGTGACCAATACTTCGGTAAATTTTTACCGTTAATTGCCATGGATTACGAGTTCTATTCTGATACGGGCGAGGCAATGGTTCAACTTGCCTTCTGCCGACTCATGTATAACAAATTATGCGACTGAAATTTAAACAGCTTCTTAATTGACAAACTTGTCAAAGAACTTGTTTTATCCACGGCCAGAGCCGCGTAACTTATTGAATTTTTAACGAACCATCGTTGGACATTAGTGGGGAAAAACCTATATTTGAAAAAAACGTCATGATCTTCAGCACAAAAGCCCATCTGCTTGTCGTGATTCTTTCAGCGCTGGTCTTCACCTCCAGCCTCGCCACGCAAGAAAAAACTCTCATCAACACGTTCAACAGCCCCCACGCCCACCTGTGGGGTGTGGACGAGATCTCCGCCAGATGGACCGGGGGCTTCTGGGGAGGCAGGTTCGACGTCTGCCGGGAGTCTTCCGCTCTTGACGGCGTCAGGATAGATGACATTACCCTCCCTGCGGACATGAAGTTCAGACCCGAGACCATCGTCATGGGCGGCCGCGAGATGAGCTCGCTTGTCGGGGAGTCTGACTGCCTGTTCGAGACCGCCTGGGGCGAAAGCCTCTATAGGGAGCTGGATACGGCCCGCTGCAAGGTCTCCGCCAGGCTTATCCCTTATTTCGCCCTCGGTAACTGCGGCCATTCCGAAATGACGGTCCGGATGCCGCTGGAACGAAACTGATTACCTCCAAGTCCCATGATTGAAGACGCAGAATTCGACGCACTGTATATCAAGTACTTCCCACGCATGGTCCGGTTCGCCCAGCATTATCTTACCGGACGGGACCGTGCGGAGAATGCCGTGCAAGACATTTTCCTGAAACTTCACGAAAACCGGGACCTTATCCCTGCGGAAGGGCGGGACGCCTGGATGCTTGCCGTGGTGAGGAACAAAAGCATCGACATCCTCCGCAAGAAACACTCCTCCCTGTTCATCTCCCTGGAGGAAGCGAAAGACTTGGAACTCAAGCTACAGGCCCTTTCCAGTCTGGACGACAAGGCTTTGTCGCCGGAGAGAATAAACGAGATGATCCACGCCGGGCTTGACACCCTTCCGCCGCGTTGCCGGGAAGTGTTCACCATGAGCAAGATCAAAGGACTGTCCCACAAACAGATATCCTATGAACTTGGTATTTCCACCAGTACCGTGGAAAACCAGATTACCATCGCATTCAAAAAGCTGAGGGGCTTCTACAAGGATTATCTTCCGTTCATTCTCTTCTTCTTTATTTAGCAACAGGTAAAAGTTATGAATAATTAATACTTCGCCTAAAATGAGCTTGTATCACAAATTGTCAAAGCCGGTCGTTAGCTTTGTTCCTATAAAAGAAAGGGACCGGCGTTACTTCGGCGATGGGCTGTTCGACAAGCTCATGGCCGTGGCCTTGGTTTACAAAAACGACATTAGATATAACATTGCGTAATCACATAATCTTTATTCATATGAGTACTGCGAAGATCCTCTGCACGGCGGCCCTGACGGCCGTCCTTTGCACCATGTCCCCCCTGACAAAGGCAGACAACCACACGAAAGCCTTGATTTCTCAGTATGACGTTTCATGGACAACCCAGAGCTCCGGGCCGGATGCCTCCATGCCATGCGGCGGAGGAGAACTGGGCCTAAACGTGTGGGTGGAGAATAGCGAGGTGATGATATATTTCTCGGACGGTGTCTGGCTCGACGAGAACAACGCCCTGCTGAAAGGTGGCCGCCTGCGCTTGCGCCTCTGTCCCGATCCGTTCGGGGGGCGGGATTTCCGCCAGACTCTCCGGCTCTGGGACGGCCACATGGAAATCTCCGGAGGAGACGTCACAATGACGATATGGGCGGACGTGGAAAAGCCCGTCTTCCATATAGACATCAATTCCGCACACCCGACAGCCATAAAGGCCTCCTACGAATCGTGGCGTTACGAAGACCGGCCGATAGGCGACGAGAAGAACGCCACCTCCTGGAAATGGGCCCTGCCCAATGATGCGAAATTCACTTCCGACATCTTCGAGTGCGATGAGTCCTCACTTACATTCCGGCACGAGAACGGCCCGGTGACGATATTCGACTATACCGTCGAAAAAGAGGGTCTGGGGGCCTACAAGGCAGACATGTACAACCCAATCGGCAATCTGGTCTGGGGAGGTACGGTGAATTTCGGCGGGATGCGCTTCAGCGGCACCTCCTTCGGAGAGTACATCGACACCCCGTTCAAGGCATGGAATTACGAAGGCGGCGGAGCCACGAGATACAGCATCGTATTCTGCGGAGCCGCCGTACAGGGCAACTCCCCTTCCGGGGAAGACGCCGCCGGTCTGTGGCGAGAAAGCCTGAAGAAGACAAAAGACAGCGTTTTCGACCACGCCGACAGGGCTGCGGCCCTGGATTGGTGGCACTCCTACTGGAGCCGCAGCTATATCGTAACCGATCCCGCCCACCCTGGTTCGGAAATCTGGAAGATAGGGCGCAACTACCAGTTGTTCAGATACATGTTGGGGTGCAATGCCAGGGGTTACTGGCCCACAAAGTTCAACGGAGGGCTCTTTACCTTCGACAGCCGCTTCGTGCAAACCCCGTCCCCGCAGCACTATTCCCCCGACTACCGCAACTGGTGCGGCGGCACCATGACCGCACAGAACCAGAGGCTCGTATATTTCCCCATGCTCAAGAGCGGCGACTGGGATATGATGCGTCCGCAGTTCGAATTCTATCGCAGGACTCTCGGCAACGCCGAACTCCGGAGCCGTGTGTACTGGGGCCACGGCGGGGCCTGTTTCACCGAACAGCTGGAAAACTATGGCCTCCCAAATCCCGCCGAATACGGGACGAACCGGCCCGAAGGCATGGACCCCGGGATGCAGGACAACCGCTGGCTGGAATACCAGTGGGACACCGTCCTGGAATTCTGCCTGATGATACTCGAGACAGACCGCTACTGCGGAGCGGACATCGCGGAATACCTTCCCATGATAGAGAGTTGCCTGGACTTCTTCGAGCAGCACTACCGCTACCTTGCCCGCAGCCGGGGCGAAAGAGAACTAGATGCGCAAGGAAAGCTCGTTATCTTCCCGGGAAGCGGCTGCGAAACTTACAAGATAGCCCGCAACCCTTCTTCCACTATTGCCGCCCTTCAGAGAGTTAGCGAGTCTCTGTCTGCCTATTATCTCAAGAAGGACCTCCCGGACAAGGCCGTCCGCTGGCAGAGGTTCCGCTCGATAATCCCCGAGATTCCTTACCGGGAAGCGAACGGCCGGAAGTACATTTCCCCTGCCGAAGAATGGGAGAGGGTGCAGAACGTGGAGACCCCGCAACTGTATCCGGTGTTCCCATGGAGGGTGATCCGCCCAGGAGACGAGAGGCATGAATACGCCGTCAACACATGGTGGAATGATTCCGACGCGCTCAAATTCCGCTCGCATACGGGCTGGAAGCAGGACGCCGTCTGGGCCGCCTGCATGGGCCTCACCGATGAGGCTGAAAGACTTATCCTGCTTAAATATGCGGACGGCCCGCACCGCTTCCCCGCGTTCTGGGGTCCGGGCTTCGACTGGACTCCGGACCACAACTGGGGAGGGAGCGCCGCTATAGCCCTTCAGGAGATGATTCTGGGCGAAGACGCGCAGGGCAATGTCACCACCCTCGCCTCCTGGCCGTCTGACTGGCCCGTGGAATACCGTCTGCACGGCCATGACGGCCGGGTTCACACGAACACCCCTTCCGGAACGACTTCCGTGGCGGGCTTTTTCCCGCTTGAAGGCTCCGGGCGCATCGTGCTCAGCTTCAACCCCGGCTGGAAATACTTCAAAGGCGAGGCCGAAGGAGCGCACGAGCCCTCGTTCGACGACTCCGCTTGGGAGAGCGTGAACCTTCCACATACTGTGGAACTCCTTCCATCGGAGGGTAGCGGCAACCGCAACTACCAGGGCCCGGCGTGGTATCGCAAGACCTTTACCATCCCGTCCGAATTCGGGGACAGACACGCCGTCCTGCATTTCGAGGCCGTCATGGGGAAACAGTCCGTGTGGGTGAACGGGCAGAAAGTCCAGGACAATCTTGGGGGATACCTTCCCTTCGAGGTCGACTTGACCGCGTGCGGCGTAAAGCCGGGACAGAACTGCACCGTAGCCCTTCTCGCCGACAACTCCGACGACCGGTCCTATCCTCCCGGCAAGACGCAGTACACCCTGGATTTCACATACCACGGCGGCATCTACCGGGATGTGTGGCTGCTGGGCATCCCGGAGGTCCATGTCACCAGGGCGTCCACTGCCGGCAAGATTGCCGGAGGAGGCGTATTCATACACTACGATGCCGTCAGCAGGGAGAAGGCCTCCATGACCGTAGATACCGACCTTGGCAATTTCGGAGAGAAGACCCGTAGGATCAGTCTCCGTACAAGGATTCTCAGCCCTGACGGGACTCCCGTATCGGAGAAGACCGACAGGGTAAGCGTTCCCGTGGGTGGAAAGAGCATACGGCAGACGTTTACCCTGGACAGACCGCGCCTCTGGTCTCCCGAATCCCCTACTCTGTACAGCGTTGAAACACAGCTGTTTGACAAGGACAAGGCCATAGACGGGGGAATCACCCGGACGGGAGTCAGGTCCGTCCGTTTCGACAAGGACCGGGGTCTGGTGCTGAACGGAGAGCCCTACGGTCAGGTGATAGGCGTGAACCGTCACCAGGACTTCGCCTACGTGGGCAATGCGGTTCCCAACAATGTGCAATGGGCCGACGCCCGCCGTCTGCGCGATGCCGGCTTCAAGATCATCAGGACAGCACACTACCCCCAGGATCCCTCCTTCATGGACGCCTGCGACGAGTTGGGCCTCTTCGTCATCGTGGCCACTCCCGGCTGGCAATTCTGGAACAACGACCCGGAATTCGCGTCCCGGGTACACGACAACACCAGGCGCATCATACGCCGGGACCGCAATCACCCAAGCGTCATACTCTGGGAGCCTATCCTCAACGAGACCATGTTCCCGCTCGACTTCTCGCTCGAAGCCCTCAGGCTCACCCGCGAGGAGTACCCCTATGCCGGTGCACCGGGAGCCGCCGCTGACCTGAACTCGAAAGGAGTCAGGGAGAGTTACGACGTGGCCTACGGCTGGCCGGAAGACAAGGGCACGGTCGATAAGCCGCTCTTTACGCGCGAATTCGGGGAGATGGTGGACGACTGGTACGCACACAACGCCATCAATCGCGCCGCCCGCCATTGGGGAGAGATTCCAATGCTGATGGCTTCCTCTTCGCTGCACAGCACCCTGGGACAGGTGATGGTACCCGGAGGACACTACTTCGGAGGGGCTCAGTGGCATCCTTTCGACCACCAGAGAGGCTATCATCCCGACCCGTACTGGGGTGGGGACTGGGATGCTTTCCGCCAGGAAAAATATGCCTATGAGATGTTCCGGGGCGCCCTCACGAAGACGGAGGAACCATTCATATTCTTCGCCAATGAGATGGGTCAGTTCTCTCCGGACGATGTCACCATCTACTCCAACTGCGACTCCGTGCGCGTGTGGGGCCTCGATGGGAAGCCGGTGAGCGTGGCCTCGGACAACGGAACCTTCGTCTTCCCTGGCCTGTGGAATTTCTGGGAGGCAAGGGCGGAGTCCTACTCAAGGAGGAACTGGAAGGGGGTGTGCCTGTTTGCCGAAGGTTTCAGGGACGGACGGGTGGTATGTACCTCATCCAAGATGCCTTCCCGCCGATCCACCAGGCTCCGCCTCAGGCTCGATCCGGTGTACGGTCCGCTTCCTGCGGACGGCAGTTCCTTCGTGGTCGTGATAGCCGAAGTGACCGACGACAACGGCAACGTGCGTCGTCTGGCTAAAGAGGATATCCTCTTCACCGTTGAGGGAGAGGGAGAGATAATAGGCGATGCCTCAATCGGAGCCAATCCGAGGGCTGTGGAATTCGGCTCAGCCCCCGTCTTGATACGCTCCACCGCCACGCCTGGACGTATCCGTGTCAATGCCAGAGTCCTTCACGAAGGCACCCATGCCCCGTCCCCGGCAAGTCTCGAATTCTATTCGGTCGAACCGCCCTTTGAATCCCTAGGTGATGCTTCCCGCAGCGCCCGGGTGGTCGGAACGGATGGCAGAAGCACCGGCGGCGTGCACCTCAGCAGCGAAGAATCGTCCCGCCTGTTGCAGGAAGTGGAGCGACAGCAGGCCGAATTCGGAATCAGATAAACACTTGTCGAAATCCCGAAGGATTGAGGATATGCTCCTTACCTGTTTCTCTCCACCGGCCAATCGTCGGAGCGGAAGGAACTCACGGGAAGGCCTTCCGTGCCGAAAAGGTCTCCGACCACCCAGTTTTCAAAGGCGTAGCGTACGGCCACGGGATTCGGCACCTCAGGGCTGGTCACGATTACCTGCTTGCGGTTGATCTTGGCTTTTGCCGGATGGAAAACGCGGTCCTCGCCCGCCAGGGTAAAATTGGACGGATCAATGTTAGGGCTGTAGAGCCACATATCACAGCCCTCGAAGTTCACCACCATAGCCTCGCCCTGCACTTCGAACGACACGGGTACGGGCGAATCGGCCACTATACCTGCCATCCCGTATGTCTTGGCAAGCGCCTGATATGCAAGGCGTTCTCCGACCTGTCTCTTCTGACTGGGATGTATGGTGCGATATAGCCCGGCGTCCATCAGCACCGCCATTCCGACATTCTCCTCCACGAGGCTCACCTTGAGCTGGGCCTCGCGCAGGTAAGCGGAATTGACCACCTCCTCGCCGATGATGGAATATGCATACGGGGCTATCTGGCAGAAGTAGAACGGGAAATCATAGCCCCATTCTCCGCGCCATTGCGAGATCATCTTCCTGAACAGGGGCACATACTGCTCGGGCTCCTCCTTGTTGGTCTCGCCCTGATACCATATCGCCCCGCGCATACCGTAGCCCACCAGGGGATGGATCATGGCATTGTAGAGCACGGCGGGAGTGCGGTTGGGTACTCCCGGGCGTATGTGGGGAGCTTTCTCATAGCCGGGGAAGTCCGCCAGTGCTTCCTTGCTCATCCACGCCTCTATGCAGCTGCCGCCCCAGCAGTCCATAATCAGGCCTACCGGTACGCCGAGAGCCTTCCGGAGCAGAGCGCCGAAGAAATAGCCGGTGGCGCTGAACTCCCGGACCGTGGCCGGAGAGGCTGCGATCCAACTTCCCGAAACATCATCCTTGGGCTCTGACGAAAAGTCCCGCTTCACGGTAAAAAGCCTAAGACCGTCGTCGGCACTGTCCGCTATGACCGCGGCCGAGCCGTCTACCGGTTGTCCGGAGAAGCCTTTTACCGGCATCTCCATGTTGCTCTGTCCGCCGCACAGCCATACTTCCCCGATCAGCACGTCTTTGAGGACGAGCGCTTCCACGGCGGTCTTGCGTGCCGCGTTTTCGGTAATCCGTATCACATAGGGTCCTCCGGCTTCCGGCGTGGGAATGGCAAGTCTCCAGCTGCCGTCGGAGCCGGCCCTGGCACTCACGCTCCTGCCGTCCCAGGAGCCTGTGACGGTTACCGTAGCTCCGGGCGAGGCCTTGCCCCAGAGGGGAGCCTCCGTCTGCTGCTGGAGCACCATGTGGTCGCAGAAGAAGAAAGGGAGGGAAACCCTGGCTCCCAGCGGCATGGCCGCTGCCGACAGAGCCAGGACAATCAACGCTATACGTTTCATTGTAATGTGATTTATGGTTGTTGCACTGTTTTAATTCCGCGTATCCCCGAGGTGATGAGTTCCGTGGGGCGCAGGGTCCAGTATGTTCCCGAACTCCAGATGCCGTCGTATGGAGCGCTGCCCAGCGATGCGCCCAGCAGGGCGTTGTACCAGGTGTTGGCGTATTCTATCTCAATCCGGTTGGAGCCTTTCTGGAGCGCGTCGGTAATGTCTACCCGCCATGGAGCCGTCCATGCCGTCCCGCAGACGACACCGTTCACGCTCACCCTGGCCATACCGGAAGGGATGTCCAGTTCCAGATAAGTCTTCCCCTTCCCGGGAGTCCATTTGAAGGTGCTGCTGTATTTCGACATTCCGCTGTAGTATTTTACCTTCGGGTTGTCCGAGAGTGTCCAGTCGAAGAGTTCATTGGAACGGACCGTTTCGCCGTTTTCGTTGAAAACCACTGTCCAAGGGCCCGCGGCGAGCGGCCGTATATCGGGCGCAGCGCCCGTCTGGTGGTAGGAACCTCCGGGGCCCATCAGTACGAAACAGGACTCGTTCGGGGCAAAGTCGAGGGTAATGAACGTCCTCCCAGAGTCTGTCCATACCTTTTCTACGCATTTGGGTGCATCAAGGACGGGATCATAGATCTCGGGAGAATCGTCTTCAACCCTGAAGGAAAGGGTGTACCTTCCTCCATTCCCCCCCTGGGAAGCAAGGAAATAAATATCACGGTCGGCGTCTTTCCTGTGGCACCAGGCCAGCTCGCCGCGCAGGTCCCCCGTCCTTCCGTCTACGCTCTCCACCGTGAGGTCGGGGGCTATGCCGAGCTGCGAGAAGTCTTTCCCGTTGTAGGGCAGGTCCGAGGGCAGGAGCAGCTTTACACCTCCGTCCCTCAGAGCGCGTATCTTTTCTGTCACCTCGCCGCTGAACGTGTCTGCCCCCGGATTCATCTTGTGCGGAAGAGGGAATATCACCACCGGATAGGAGGCACCGGAGGGAAGCGTCATCCTGCCGTCCCTGGCCACGGCGCCCCTGAGTACGTCGGGATTGAAGCTGTCATAGGCGTAGCCCCCCAGAGGATTGATCCAGTCTTCCCCGAGATAGGTGCCAGAAGTCCGGTTTACGCCATAGGGAAGTTCGGCCTTTTCAAGACCTTTGTCCGAGAGCCTGTCGCGCTCGCTGTCGAGCCGTTCCTTACCGAATGGTCCGGGCAGAGAAGCCGTGAGCTTGTCTGGCAGAACCGAGCGGCGGGGCACGTCTTCGCCGCTGAAAACGGCGATATCCGTCACGGGATGTCCGGCCTGCAGAAGGGCCTGGCAGCGGCTTATGTAGTCAGTAAAAGCCCCCGCCAGGGGCAGCCAGCTCTGGTCCCGCTGCATTGCGAAGCCTATTCCGCTGAGGCTCATGCCCGGCCTGCGGTCCATCCATGGATTGAGCACCCAGACATGAAACGCAAGGGCGTTGAAGCCGTATGCGTACTGGCGGTCGAGCAGGGGTTTCACTAGGGCAGGATCCTCGTCAAACATGGTTCTCAGTTCGGTAAAGCCCTCAGCCTGAATGATATTCTTGCCATAGATATGCGCTCCGCTGATGGCGTCCATCATGTCGTTGGGCTTGTCGTGGGTGGGGCTGCGGAGCCAGAATTCACCCATTGGGAATTCGGTCAGGTCGTAATGGAGCATGCCGTCGCCCGGGAATGTGGGGGCCGTGCATTCGGCGCTAAGGCCCAGACCGAGCGACGCGGCCCGATCGTGGAGTTCGGTATAAAATACGTCATGCACCAGTTCGGCTATGGTCTCGCGCACATCGCGCAGTACCTTTTCGCTCGCCTGGGGGCTGTCCATCACCAGGCCGGTCATCACGGGGAGCCAAGGCATGAGGTCGTAGCCCCGGCGAGAGAGGAACTCCTGCGCGAAATTCTCCGACCAGTTCTGGCTGGCGCACTCCCAACTGTCCACGTGCATGCGCGAGATAGCCTTGCGGGCCGTCCGCTCATCAACGAGGTTCCAGATATGTCCGAACCATCCGTCGAGTTGGGCCCTGACGGCCTCGCGGCTGAATTTGTCGCACTCCAGACCCTTTCCGGCCCCACCGGTGTCGTTCTGCTGTCCGGTAGATGTGTGGCCTATGCGGAGTATGCGCCAATTGCCCGGGGAAGGCAGCCTGGCTTCTATCCGGTCGCCCTCCAGACAGTCCGTGAGGTCGACCAGATTTCCCGCCGGGACGACGCCGTCCATCCCGAACTCATCCTCAGGAGATACGGCCCAGGTGAAGGCGGCCTTACCCTCCCAGCGGTCGAGCCTGCGGACTCCAGAGAAGGAAAGGGAATCTATCGAGAGTGTCGGCATCCATTTTGCCGCATCGAGATCCTCGCTGCCCGGCTCGGATCCAGAAGGAGTCCATCTCAGACGCCAGTGCCGGGCCGTAGTCTCGGACAGGGCAAAGCTGAAACCGGTGCCCAGACTCTGCCATCCGAGACGCGGAGGTTCGAGCCGTCGTACCTCGTGGAATTTGCCGTCTTTGCCCTGTGCTTCGACTACGACTCGCAAGGCCTGAATGCTATTCCCGCGGGGTTTTATGTATACTGTCCGAGCGGTGAAGGGCTCCTCGAAATCGATGTCTATGGTGCAGGGTTCGGTGCTCCTGAAGCCTTTCAGGGGCGGATTTGTAGTGAAGGACGCCTCTTTGCAGGGAGAATCCACCCGGTAGGCATAGACCTTGATGTCCTTGTACCAGCCCCTTACCGCCTCTGGCCGCTCTAGGGCCACATTCAAATGTCTTCCCTTCAGGTACACTTCCTTTTCCGTGGAGACGATTTTCTGCATTGACATCTCGGGAGTGATCCACGGCCCTCCGGCGAGGGCGAATCCGTCGCAGATATGGATGCCGAGCTGCACGCCGATGCGTGCCGCTTCGCTAATGGCGTGCGCGACGAGCGCATCCCATTCCGGCGTGAGCTGCGCGTGGCTTGGGGTGTATGCAGGGTCGGGGCCTTTGATGGGCATTAGGTAGGCGCCCGCAATCCCCGCGTCCTTCATGGCCCGGAGATCGGCGCTGACAGCTTCTTTGCTGCCGGTGCCGTTCATCCAGTACCAGATGGCCCATGGGCGGGAATCCTGTGCGTACGAGGACAGGGCTGCAAGACCCAGCAGCAGTGGGAGAAATAATCTTAATCTTTTCATTTTGCCGTTATTGTAAAATCAAGGTGATAGGCGCCGTCTGCGCCGGGATAAAGGGAATATTTATCCAGTACGCCCGGGCCGCAGCTGCTGTTGCCGAGACCCATGTGGGCGGCGTCGAGGTTCACGTACACATCTTCCCGAGGGGCCAGTTCGTGGCTGTGGCGGGCCCGTGACAGATCCTCCAAAGAATAGTGCAGAGCGTTGAAGCCGAAGGGCCCGCCCCTGGTCTCTATCCGGACCGAGTGCGCCCCGTCCCGGGTGCTGAATTCCAGGAAATATACTCCGCTGCGGTGCCCGTTCTCCTGAGGCACGGGATAGGCCGTGTACAGCTCGCAGACAGTCGACTGCCAGAGTCCCTCCGGGGCGCAGTCGGCGCGGTCGATATAGTTCTCCCAGGGGCCCCGGCCGTACCATTTTACCTTTTCCCAAGTCTTGTCCAGCACGAATGCAACGCCTACCCTGGGAAGTGGCGGCAGATTCCCCGACGGGATGACGCTGTAGCTGCAGTCAATGCGTCCGTCCGCCTTGACCGTGCACTCCGCCCTTACGTCGAGGCGGCCGTTGCGCGAGGAGTAGCTGCGCCTGACGCTTATCCTGCCCTCCGAGGGAGAGGTCTGCTCCCAGCGGAACTCTGCGGCGCCCTCGTCCAGTCGGTCCAGCCCTTCCCTCTCCCAGTCGTCGGCAAGCCATCCGCCGAAGCCCTTGTCGTTGCTTGTCGGGGCGCGGAATACGCAGAGCGCGGGGCTCCCTCCTTTCTGGAGCACAGCCCTGCCGCCGAGGTTCCATGTCTCGGGACGCCCGTCCGGCAGAGACCATGCCATGACGGACTTCCCTGCGGACACGACAAGCCTGCCGCTGTCTTCCTTCATGGTCAATTTTCCCTTTGCGGGGCCGTCCAGGACGCTCTTGTATGCACTGAGGGTAAAATCTTCGTAGGCAGTCTGTTCTCCAGCGAAAGCCTCCCTACAACTCAGGCCGGGGAGAACCCGGCAGCTGACGTGGAGGCGTCCCTGTGCTCCAGCGGGAAGGGCGAGGGTCAGCTTTGCCGTATCTCCAGGCGCCAGATGCGGGACGCTGATATCCCCGGACGGGGCCTTCTTCATTTCCGGAAGGCTCCAGTCCATGGACACGGCCTCGTCGAGATACAGGTGATGGTGGCGGTTGATGATGCGCAGCTCCCCGGCATCGGGCTCGTAGTCCATAGCCACGGGCTGGTAGATTTTCTGCACCTGATAGTATTTCGCTCCGAAGGTCCTGTCGGCGAAAACGATGCCGTTGAGGCAGAAGTCCGCGGAACTCTTGCCGGGTCCGAAATCGCCCCCGTAACACACCTCGACTCCGCTGCCGTCGGCCGTGGAGTCGGCCATACGGAAGAGTGCCTGGTCCGCCCAGTCCCAGATAAAGCCGCCCAGCATGCGCGGATGGGAGTAGATTTCTTCCCAGTATTCACGGAGGTTGCCGATGGCGTTGCCCATGGCATGGGCGTATTCGCTGGAAAGCACTGGGCGGGTGTCGCGCGGATTCCGGGCTATGTCAAGCAGTCTCTCCCAGCGGGCGTTTTCCGCCCTTTCCGACAAAGCGTTCCCGTTTTTCGGAGGATTCAAGTAGGAATCCAAGGTGCGCGGATAGAAACGAGAGATGACGTCCACGTACGGAGGGTCGGGCCTGAGTGCGTCGCCCTGCGCCCCTTCATAGTGGATGAGCCGCGTGGGGTCGAATTCCCTGAGCCAGGCAGCGGTCGCGGCGAAATTCGCCCCCCAGCCCGACTCGTTCCCGAGGCTCCAGAAAATCACGCAGGGGTGGTTGCGGTCGCGCCTGGCCATGCGCATTGTGCGGTCCAGAAAGGCTCCCGCCCATTGTGGGTCGCCTGCCAGTTCCCCGCGCAGTCCGTGCTCCTCAATGTTGGCCTCGTCGAACACGTACAGGCCGTAACGGTCGCACAGTTCGTACCATTCGGGGCAGTTGGGATAGTGGCTGGTGCGCACGGCATTGAGGTTGGCCTGCTTCATGAGTATGATGTCCCGAAGCATCATCTCTTCCGTGACCACCTTTCCTAGCCAGGGGTCGTGCTCATGCCGGTTCGCTCCGCGTATCTTTATCGGACGGCCGTTCACGAGAATTTTTCCGTCCCGGTTCTCGACGCTCCGGAAGCCGACACTCTGAAAGACCTTCTCCATTTCCTGCCCGTCCGGGTCCAGGAGCGTCAGCTCCAGACGATATAGCCAGGGGGTCTCGGCCGTCCACTTGAGGGGGTCGGTAATCTCCTCGCTGAGCCAGGCGAACTTAGAATATCCCCTCTGGGGGGTGCGGTCATTCATTATGGAGCCCTTGCGGGCGAGGTTAAGCATCTCCTTGGCATCACCGAAGTTCTTGTCCATCACGACTTTCCCGTCCGGGTCGGACAGTACGGCCCGAAGGGACCAGCCCTGTCCGTCGTTTCCCGGACCGTAGGCTGCCAGTTCCGGGGAGAGTTCCAGCACGGCGTTCTTGTAGTCGCCGTCCAGCAGAGTGCGGATTCCCAGGTCGCGGATGCGGATTTTCGGGGTATAGTACAGCTTCACGCTGCGGTGAATGCCGCTCATACGCCAGAAGTCCTGGTCTTCCAGGTAGGAGCCGTCGCAGTAGCGGAGAACGTCCACTTCCAGGCGGTTCTCTCCCTGCCGGATGTAGCGGGTGATGTCGAACTCCGCCTGCTCGGTGGAACCCTGGCTGTAGCCGACATCGTAGCCGTTCACCCTCACGTAAAAGGCACTGGATACCCCATCGAAGCGCAGGAACACCTCCCGCTCCTGCATATCCTGCAGATTGAAAGTCCGGCTGTAAAGTCCCATTGAATTCTTTATGGGGATGCGCGGCGGGGCGGGCGTGAAAGGATAACCGGCGCTCACATAGACCGGGACGCCGAAGCCCAACATCTCAAGGCTGGAGGGAACGGGAATGTCATGCTCCTCGCCCGGCTTTTCGCCCACGTCCTCCGCCCAGCGGAATTTCCATGTCCCGTCCAGCAGGATGGTCCTGTCGCCGGGCTCCTGCCCGCAGGGGATGAAGGAGTTCCTCGCCGGCTCCCTTCCTTTCGAGAGCACGGACGGGTCTTCCCAATCGCGGTGCGCCGGGACGGCGAGGGCCAGCAAGAGGGCTGCCAAGGCGATGTTGTTTATCATTTCAATCTGATTTTGAATTCGTTATATCCATCTTCGCAAAGACCCCTGTCGCTCCCATCGGGAAGTATGACACGAATCCGGGCCCCTTCAGGGACACCTACGCCGAGGGTGAAGAATCCGTCTTCGGAGAGCTTCCAGTCCACTTTCAGTATCCCCCGGGGGATAAGGGTGGAGGCTTTCACCCAAGAGATGTCGCCAACCACCTGGGGACGGACCGTGACGGCCCCGTTCCCGTCGTGGCGAATTCCCGCGAGAGCATAGTAGAACCATTCGTCGAGGTGCCCCAGCATGAAATGGTTCAGCGAGTTGCCGAAAGCGGGATCCCACTGTTCGGTCAGGGTAGTGGCACCGAGCGAGAGTTGCCTACCGTAGCCCGGCGCGTCGTAGTGGTTGTGCAGGGCGAAGACCACCTCGTTAAGGCCCTCGCGGTCAAGTACGCTGTACAAGGCCCGGCTGGTGATCTCGCCCGTCGTCAGGCGGCAGCCGCGTGCGGCAATGTCTGCCAGCAGGCTCTCCAGGACCGCGTCATGGTATTTTTCCGGGACCAGACCCAGATGCAGGGCGAGAGCGTTCGAAGCCTGGCTGCCGCTGCCGTACCAGGCCCGGCCGTCTTCGTCCGTATGGAGGAAAGCAGCATTGTACTGCTCCTTCGTCACGGCTGCCAAGGCGTCAAGACTGTCGGCGCGGGCCGCCTCGCCCAGGATAAGCGAGGCCTCTTTCATGGCGAGGATGTCAAGATAGTATTGTGCGGAAGCTACGACATTTACGGGAGTGTTCTGCGCGAAGCCCGACTGCACGCCGGAATAGTCGTACCAGTCACCGAGACCGAAATCGAGTATCCCGTCCTCGGCGCGGCCACCCAGATAGTCCAAGTAGGCCATCATCCGGGGATAATATTCCTTCAAGAGAGTGTCGTCTCCGTAGAAGCGATGGTACAGCAGCGGCCACACGATGAATGCGCTGCCCCACTCGGGGGAGTTAGAGAAACACTCCCATTGTCCGGTGAACGAGGTGTATTCGGGTGCGGTGGTAGGGACCATGCCGTCCGGGTGCTGGGCGTCCGCCATGTCCCGCATCACCTTTGGCGCGAAACGGCGCAGGTCATATCCGTAGAAGAGCCCCGGCCCGTTGAACTGCAGCTGGTCCAGCCAGCCCAGTTTCTCGCGGTGGGGACAGTCGGTGAACACGGCATGGGCATTGGACCGGACGGCGTTGCGGATAAGCCTGTGGGCACCGTTGAATATCTCATTCGAGCAGCTGAAAGACCCTGTCTCCTCCATGGCGTTTGACAGGAAGAGGGATTTTACGGAGTGGAGCACGGGCAGCCCCTGCGGGTTGGGCATATCCTCCGTTACGGCTCCTTCGATGAGCAGCCAGCGGTAGCCGTAGTAGCTGAAGCGCGGTTGCCAGCTTTCCGTCCCTTCCCCTTTCAGGGTGTACTGGTAGTAATGGGGGGAGCCCGTGGACCTCTGGTCCGGAAAGCCGCCGGCATCAAGCCTTTCGGCCGGCCAGATGCGTATCACCTGACCAGGGCGGCCGCTCACCGAGATGACGGGGATTCCCGAGTGGTTCTGGGCCAGATCCAGAACCAGCCCCCTGTCCGTCGCCTCGGTCTTGACCGGGAAAAATTCGTCTATCACGGCATCCGAAGGCGCCGTCTGATGGACAAGTTCTCCTGCTGGAGCTCTCTGCGCCACGGCCGGAAGCCATCCGCTGTCGTCAAATCCGGCCCTATCCCAGGCATCCTGTTCCAGGCGTGCGTCATAGTCTTCGCCGCCGTAGATGCAGTTGAAAGTGACAGGGCTGAGGCTCCATTTCCAACTTTCGTCAGTCGTGAAGACCGCCGTGGATCCGTCCTTGTATTTCACCCTGAGCTTCGCCCAAAGGGTGGGAGGCCCATAACTTCCCCTGAATTTGACATAGCGTCCGCCTTGGACGTTGTAGAAGCCGTTTCCGAGGATTACCCCCAGGACGTTCGCGCCGTCTCCGATATAACGGGTGAGATCGAACTGCGTGTAATAGACGGTCTTGTCGTACTGGCTCCAGAACGGGTCAAGCATGTGTTTGTTCACTTTATCCCCGTTGACATACAACTCATAGAAGCCAAGGCCGGAAATCTGTATCGTTGCTGACTCCACATCCTTCAGGACGAGTTCCTTTCTGAGCAGTATGCTCTTTCGGGACAAGCTGTCCCGAATGTCCGTCGTGGCCCCAATCCAGCCGGGCCGGGCCGGGAAGTGCAGCTCCGAGGAGCCCATATCACGGCTGGTGGCCACGGCAATGCCCCGCTGGTTGTCGTTGTTGACCGCACAGTAGAAATGGTAGACTACTCCCTCATGGACTATCAGGCAGCTTTTGTGGGCGAACATCTCGTCGTAGTCTTCGCTTGGATAGATCAGGTCCTCCCCGTCCCAGTCTGTCCAGTGTAGCAGATCGTAGGACGCAGCGAAAGTATTGAAAGCCTTGTAGGGCCTGTCCTGCCGGAAAGCCCCGAAATAGAACATCACCCACAGGTTCCCCATGCGCTGGATGTGGGCGTCCCCGGTGATGATCCCTTGCTGTTCGTGGGCGAATATGGGATTACCGTCGTAGCGGCGCCAGTGCATCATGTCGTCCGAGAGGGCCAGGCCAATCCTTTCGGCTTTCAGCCCGTTGTCCGGATTGACGCCTGCGGCGTTGTAAAACATGAGGAAACGGCTGCCGAAGCTCCGCTGAGGGTCTTCGAAAACGTTGGTCTTGTACTGCACGATGTCGTCCCACCACTGCGCGGAAGAATCCGAGGAGGACAGCACCGGTTCGGCGGACGCCCTCCAACTGCTCCTGCCATCCCTTATCCACCTGTCCGGAGCCTTCCTCGTCCAAGCCACGCCTATGCTCAAGGGCATCTTCTCGTATCCTTCGTTAGGCCCGCCGAATCCGCTCATCCAGTATTTTCCGCGATATTTCGAAAGGGCGTAGCTTCCTCCCCACTCATTGTCCAGCAGAGCCATGTAGCCAGCTCTCTGGCTACTGTCCCAGCCCTCATCGGTGAAGGGAAGCAATATTCCAAGGTCCTCCCAGTGGAGCAGGTCGTCCGAGACGGCAAGGCAGGTCTGGTAACCGTTCTTCTCCGCCCCGCCCTTGTCGGAATAGAGCAGGTAAGTCATATACCAGCGACCGCCGTAGCGGAACACCGTGGGGCAGTCCGTCTTGTGAAGATTGTCCTCCGGGATCACCACGAGACCGTATTTGTACGGGGTCCGGGCTGCGTTGTAGACTTGCTCCATCGTCGCACGGGGGACCTCCGTCTCCGGTGTCGGAGAAGCCGCGAGATGAGAGATTGCGGCAGTCAGCGCCAATGTGATTGAGGTGAATAAGGTCTTCATCTATGCGAAAGAATCTGTTTTTATAAAAATACACTTCTATTTTGAAAACAAACAGGCCGCCAGACACGCAGACGGCCTGTCCAATCAAAACAACCCTATAACTATAATTAGTCCCAACCGAAATTCTGTTCCATTACAAGTTCGGAGTTAAGTTCAATAACGGTCTCCGGGATGGGGAAGAGCGTCCACGATGGGAAGGCCTGCCCGGCGAATGCACCGGTGTCATTTGTGCCGTAGGAATATTTCTCAAGCTGGGTCTTCATGACCTCGTTGCTTCCTTTGCTTCCCATACGCAGCAGGGTGTTCCAGCGGAATTCCTCCCACGCGAGTTCCCGGGCGCGTTCGTCGAGAATGTCGTAAATGTCCACGCTTGGGTAGCGATACGTGGCGTTGGACCTGGCGCGAACCGCATTGACGTCTGCCGCCGCACCGGAGGGGTCTCCCTTGCGCAGTTTGGCTTCAGCGCGAAGCAGGTAGGTCTCGGCGCTGCGTGCTATGTACCAGTCACGTCCGTAGAAATAGTACAGCGCACCCCACATATAGGCGTGATCGAGGTCGACGCCCCAGTAATCCAGGCTGGTCACCTTACCGGAGACGCGGGTCAGCAGCGCCTCTTCCTTGAGCCATTCTTTCTGGACTACCTGGAGGTACTGCGGCGAATCCTGGTCCATGACCACTGGATTGTAGCGAATGTTCTGGGCATTGCGGTCGTCGGTTGCGAAGTCTCCGTCCCACACAACTTCATCGCTATAGTCGGTCGAACCGACTATATCCCAGGCCTGGCAGTTGATAGAAGCGTCGAGTTGGCCATCGCGGAAGAGGGTCTTGTCGATGTTGCCTTGCCAGGGACTGCTCGCATTGTTCACTTCCTTCATCGCATCGCTCCACTGCTTGTCCCGGTAGGCTGATCCGCAGGTGTATCCGTAAGGGACGCGGGTGCCGCCGTAAGCGGAGAAATCGGCGTAGGTGATGCCTGGAGCTATCATGAGCGACTCGGTATTGCCTTTGGCGTAGTCATAATTCCCATAGCAGAACAGGTCGAAATAAGGAGTGCCGTCCGCCTTATAGCGGGGCGTGCCGTTGTCGGGATAACCGTCTCCGTTGCTTCCCTCGCTGCGGGTGCCGAATCGGGACGTCATGATGGGATAGGCGGTGATGACCGCGTCGGCGGCTGAGATGGCAAGATCGTAATCGGAGCTGTTGCCGCTCTCGATACCCCTGCCGATGTATGCCTCACAGAGGAAGTGACCGGCTATGCCCCTGGCTGCACGGCCCTTCTGGGCTGGATAGGCGGGAAGGCCCGCCACCGCCACTTTCAGGTCCTCGATGGCGAAGGAGTAGGTCTCCTCGCGTGTAGCGCGGATATAATCGAGCTTAACACTCTGGTTGAGCTCTTCCACAAGGGGTACGCCGCCGAACATCTCGGCAAGGCGAAGGTAGGCCCAACCCCTGAAGAACCGGGCCTGGGCGTCCAGGTAGACGGCCTCGCCGGAGGGGATGTCTTCAATGACCTTGAGGCCCTCCAAGGCCAGGTTCGCATAGGACGCAACCTGGTAGAGGTCGTTCCAGACATTGTTGAAATTGCTATTGTCGGATTTGAGCGCCCAATAGTTGCCCAGTAGGGCGTTCACAGAACCCTTGCCCTTGGTGGGGCCGAGCACGTCGGTGCCGTGTCCGTGGAAGATGCCCTGTGTCTTGGTGCCGGTGGCGGAGCCATTGTCGTTGGTGTTGGACCATTCCCACTCGCCCCAAGTGTTGATGTCGATGAACTTATTGTAGGCTGATGCTATGACGGCGTCAATCTGGGTGGATTTGTCGAACGCCGTTTCAATCGTATAGATGGTCTTCGGCTTTTCGGTGAGGAAATCATCGTCGCGCGTGCAGGCGCTGAGTGCCGCTGCCGCCGCAAGGCCGAGAACTGCGAAGTATAATGTTTTTTTCATGTTTCTCGTTGTTTAAAATCTTACGTTGAGACCGAAGGTATAGGTCCTGCGCAGCTGCTGGCTGAACGGATTACGGACCTCAGGGTCGCTGTATTTCCAGTCGGGAGCAATGAAGAAGAGATTGGTGCCGGAGATGTACAACGTGAGTCCCGCAATATTCATGTTCTTGAGCAGGCGGGACGGCAGCGAATAGGAGAGGTTGGCGTCCTGCAGGCGGACAAAGCCGTAATGATTGACGGCGTTGAGCGTGCCCGCGAGGTTCCATGGCCGGGCGTAGGTGTTGCTCGGATTGGATTCGGTCCAGAAAGGATGATTCAGGTGGCTGTTGTACTGGGCGGTGCCGGTATAGGACAGGTATGCGTTGTTGTTCTGCGCATAGCCGTATTCCCCACCGGAGAAAATGCCGTTGAACATCAGGTACAGGCTCCAGTTTTTCCAGCTGAGCGTCGTGGAAAGGCTGGCGCGGAAGGCTTCCTTGTCGTAGCCGAGAATCTGGCGGTCGGCGGCGGTTATCTTGCCGTCCGGGGTGCCGTCGTCATTGCCTGCGATATCCTTGTTCTTGATGTCTCCGGGCGTGACGCCGTTGGCCTCCATGTAAGCGGTGTCGGTGCTCTGAACTATTCCGTCCCAGACATAACCGTAGATGGCGCCGAGGGACTTGCCGATGAACAGGCTGTTGGCAATATCGTCCTTTCCGTCGCCGTACAGGTCCACAAGCTTATTGCGGTTCATGGTGAAGTTCAGGGCGGCGTCCCATTTCCAGTCACTGGAACGCAGGATGTTGACGCGGATGCTGGACTCTATGCCCCAGTTGTCCACACGGCCCATAGTGGCCTGCTGCGTAGTGATACCGGAACCCATAACGGGGATGGTGCGGTTGAAGATCTGGTCGAAGGTCTTGGACTTGTAGGCGTCGAGTTCCCAGTGTACGCGGCGATCGAAAAGATCGGCTTCCCAACCGCCGTTCCACGACTCGGTGGTCTCCCAGCCGAGATCCTGGTTACCGAGGGTGGTCAGTTTCTCGCCGTAGACCGGCTGGTCGTCGAAATACACGACAGTGCCGCCGGAGCGTCCCATGATCAGCTTCGAGAGGGTGTTGTATGGGGCGAGAGACTGGTTGCCGTTTTTGCCCCATGAAAGTTTGAGCTTGAGGTAATCCACGAAGCGGACGTTGCTCCTGAAGAAATCCTCGTCGGAGATGGTCCACGCGGCACCGACCGCAGGGAAGTTGCCCCATTTGTGCTTGGCTCCGAAGACCGAGGATCCGTCTCGCCTGAAGGAGACGTTGAAATGATACTTGTCGGCATAGGAGTAGTTCAGGCGGGCAAGATATCCCACATCCGTGTGAAGGGTGTAGGAGATTTCGGATATCTTCTGCGTGACGGCATTGTTCAGGCCGTAGAAACCGAGATTGGTGTTGCCGATGAGGGAGAAGTCCGTTCCCGTAGAGGTCTGTCCGTCGACCTCATCGGAGTCGCGCGTGTACACGAGCGTGGCGTTGATGTAGTGCTTGCCGAACTCCCTGTTGTAGGAGAGGATATTGTCGAGCACCCAACCGGTGTATCTGGTGTTGGTGATGGAGCCGTTGGCCTTGTTCAGATAGGCATCGTTGGTCGCAGCGCTGTGCGAATCCCCGGTCTCGTCGGTATAGGAGTTGTAGTAGCCTTCGTGATAAAAGGTGCGGTTGACGGACTGCCTTAGAGTGTAATTGCCAGTAATCTTGTAGCTCAGGCCCTTGATCCATGGGATCTTGACCTCCAGGCTCGCGCCCATGGTGGCAGCGTTCCCGCGCCTCTCGTTGTCCACCTCGTCGGATGTGTTCCACATAGGGTTCGCGAAGTTGTCCCTATACTCGCCGGTCATGTAGTGGCGCAGGCTGCCGTCCGGCATGTACGGCTCCGCGTAAGGAGACCCGAGGCTGGAAGTGGAGGGACGGAGCCCGTCGTTGGTGGTGCCCGCCCAGTTGAAGTTCAAGCCTGCGGTGATGTACCTTCCGACATTGGTGCTCACGCGGCTCATGACGGTCCTGCGGATGTAGTCGTTGTTCTTGATGTAGTTCTTGTTGTTCTCGTAACCGGCCCCTACGATATAGTTCACGTCTTCCGTTGCACCGGACAGGTTGATGGCGTAGTTCTGCTGGACGCCCAGGCGGGTAGTGAAGTCTGTCCAGTCGTAGGAGATGCCCTTGTTGTAGTTGGCGATTTCAAGCGGGCTGAGCCAGCTGATGTCGTCGGAGGAGTTGCCGAGGCGGGCATTGATGAGTTCCAGATACTGCTCCCCGTTGCGTATCTCCGGCTTGTAGTTTTGCTGCACGAGGGATACGGAGCTGCGGAAGTTGATGGACGCCTTGCCCCGGGAGCCTTTCTTGGAGGTGATCATAATGACACCGTTGGCGGCCTGGGAGCCGTAGGATGCAAGGGAAGTGGCATCCTTCATGACGCTCATGCTCTCGATTGATGTCGGGTCAATGTCATCGATGGACCCTTTGTAGATCACACCGTCGAGTACTATGAGCGGGTCAGAGCTGCCGGAAACGGATTTCTGGCCGCGGATCTGGATGCTCGGCCTGTCTCCGGCTACGCCAGACTGCGAGATGGACACGCCCGTGGCAAGGCCGCGGAGCATTTCGGCGGCATTGGTGTGCGGCACGTTTGACAGGGGGCTGTCCGCCACGTTGTATGTGGCAACGGAACCGGTGAGGTTGGTCCGCTTGACAGTACCATAGGCGATGACGACTGTTCCGGCAAGCAGCTCGCTGTCTTCGTCGAGCACGATGTTCATACCGGGTGTTGCCGTGGCAGTCCGGGTGGTATATCCAATGCAGGAAACTTCCAGCCCTGTTCCGGCGGGAACGCGGATCTGGAAAAGGCCGTTCTCATCGGTCACGGTTCCATTGGTGGCACTGCCTTGCTGGATGACCGCAGCGCCGATAACCGGCAGACCGCTCTCATCGACGACTGTTCCGGAGATGAATCCGACCTGCGCGGACTGTACGGGCCCCTGGTTCACCGTCTGTCTGATGAGAGTAATGTAATTGTTGGAGAAACGGAAGTCCAGACCTGCCCCCGGAAGGGCTGAATTCAGAACTGCCTCCACCGAAGAGTTTCTGACGGGGACCTGCAGGACAATGCTTTTGTCGATGTCGCCTCCCATCACGAAAAGATAATCGGTCTGTTTCTCGATCTGATTAATCAACTCGCCGAGACTCAGCGAACTGTCAGAGATGCTTACCCGGGCATTCTGGGCGTGCATCGCCATGCCTCCTGCCAACAGGAGGAGCATGGCAATCAAAACCTTTTGGATTCTCATTTTGCTTAGTGTTAATAATTTGGTTTAGATATGATAGGCAGTATGGTCAATTCTTTGTCTGTGTCCCACCTGTAGTCGAACCGGCCCACCGACTTGATGGCGTTCAGGATGTCGTTGACATTGTCGCTCTGGCGGAATTTTCCTATGTACTCCTGCTCGAGAATGGCGGGGTCAGAGACGTTTATGCGGACCCCGTACCAGCGCTCCATGCGCTGGAGGAGATTACCGAAGGAAATCCCAGAGAAATCGTATGTTCCCTTGAGCATCACGTCCTTCTGGGCGAAGTCAGAAACCTTTTTTACGAGTTCTCCCCCCTCGCGGACGGCTTTCTCGGCCTTCTCAAGTGTGATGCCCGCATCGATATTTGCACGGTCATAGACATAGAGTCTCCCGCAGATGAGGTCCGCCTCGAAGATGTCGCTGTCCGGATATGCGTACACGTTGAACTCGGTGCCGAGAACCTGCAGGTTGTAATCCTTAGTTTCTACCACAAAAGGCCTTTTTTCCTCTTTCGCAACGCTGAAATACCCTTCTCCCTGCAGCTCCACAACCCTGTTGTGGGTGCCGAAAACATTGGGAATCTTGAGCTTGGAGGAGGGATTCAGTGCCACCAGGGTGCCGTCGGCGAGAGTGATGGACACCCGCTGGCCCAGCGGGGCTTCTATCCAGGTGTAATTGTCATGGCGGAGAGAATCCTCTGTCACGCTCTTCGACAGGAACCAGGAACCCGCGACAAGAGCAGCCACGACAACGCACATCATCGACTTGGCAGCAACTGCCATCGCCCGCCTGCGGCGCAGCCGACCCTTGAAGGAGGCCAGAGCCTCGCGCCCGGCCTGTTCGTCTCCCTCCTGCTTCAATGCAGAAGAAAGTGCGGGGATGTTATATTTGATAAAAAGATCTTCGGAATCCATGTGGTTTCAAATGTCTGTTCACTATATAAACGCAGCAGGTGTTAAAATCCCCCAAAGTGATTTCGAAATAATTATAGAGATAAGGGTAAAGAGAGCCCTGCCGCGGAAGGTGGCAAGGAACACAGTCGGGGATGCCGTCCCGGGTGACTTGTGGTAGGTTCCACTGGACGGTATCTTCGGTGTCGTCCTCACGCCTGTCGCAGTATTCAAGTTTGTCGTAGACCATTGTGGCGATCTCGCCTTTGGCATAGCAGAGAGAGTGTGTGTGAATCGGCCGGCGTTATGGTCATAGACCAAGGAGAAAAATTCCAGAGTTTCCAGAACGCCCGTTTTTGTGGCGGTTTTCTGGCTCCCCTTAACACTGGTTCCCAAGTTGGACTGGCCGGAGCCGATTCGATCGGCCACTTCGGAGAGCCGGAGGCCTTTGTGCCGGCATATCTCCCTGAGGTTTGCTTCTTCTTCTGGCTTTTGAGAAAGACAGCAGAACTATCTGGCCGGAAAACCCGAAAAAAAATAAAACAACTTCTTATCTTCGCAGCGCAAAACTTTGGGCCCGGGCCTCAATATGACAGGCAATGGCAGCATCATGCACGCGAACCGGGGCGGGAATCATTTCAAGAAATGACGGCAATGAAAAAGTCGAAGAAATTCAATCAATACAAGGCCGACAACGAGGCTTTCCTGGCAGGCAAGGCCGCCGAAGACGGCGTGCTGGCACTGGACAATGGCGTGGTCATACGGAAATTGGAACAGGGTCGCGGCAAGGTCCACCCTGCACCGGGGAGTGTCGTCTATGTCAACTACACCGGACGCTTGATGGACGGAACCGTATTCGATTCCACCGACGGGCAGGCGCTGCCGGCACTGTTCCGGGTGCGAGATCTGATAATGGGGTGGCAGATTGCCCTGGTCAGGATGCATGAGGGGGACAAATTCAGGGTGTGGATTCCGGCCAAATATGCCTACGGTTCCGCCAAGATGGACATGATACCGGCATGGTCAACACTTGAGTTCGATATTGAACTTGTCAAAATTGCGCAGATATGATGAAAAGGGAATGCCCAATGCCGGCCAGAGTTTTCCCGCTGTCCATCTCAATACTCTTTGTTGCTTCTTGCGGGGCAATGAATTCCGCGCAGCTGGCGGGAGGGGGCGGTGTTCATACCCGCCGCACGCGTGGAACAATGCCGTGGAACAATGCCGTGCGCACCAGGGGCGTTTTCACTCACCGCGATGATTTTCTGAAGCCCGCGTGCGCAGAAAGGGGTCTGGTGCGCACGGGGCCGAACCCGGACGCCAAAACTGGGACACCGAAGCTGGGCGGCACGAAGCTGGAAAGCCAGGTCTGGTGCGCACGGCTGAGTGGCCAGGACCCGAGCTAGAGTTTCAGCAGCCGGAGCCGAGAGACACCGAAGCCGGGACGCCGAAGCTGGGGAGCAAGAGGATAGGGGACCGGGGGCCCAAGAAACAGAAACCGGAAAGCAAGTCACAGACCGGGACGCGACACCGGAGATCCAGGGGCCAAGAAAACAAGAGCAAGACAGGCTGAGCCAGAACGGAACCGACAGAATCGGCCGGGGCGTGCCGAGCTGGGCCTGACGCGGGGCCGGGGGACCCGGGCGGCGAGGGGACGGTTCTCACCGCCAGAGTTCGCGCAGGACGGCGAGGGAACGGATGTTGAGGCGGCAGTCGGAGTGGAAGCCTATGTATTGCAGAAGGCTCTCGGCTATCTCATTGCGCGCCACCCCGTTGAGCGGCAGCAGCATGGAGCCGGCGAAATCGCTCTCCAGCAGGGTGCGGATCTCGGCGAGGTGTTCTCCGGCAAAAGGCGCCAGATCCGTGAGCGACGGGGAGAACCCGAGCGCCACGGCGAACTCCAGAAGGAAACGCAGGTGATAGTTGCTGAAATCACTCTCCAGAGCGTCAAGTGTCAGGATGGAACGCCGGCACCAGTCGAACAGGCCGTCTTCCAGGACACCGTCCCGCACCGTGCGATAGAGGACTTCGCTCATGAAAAGCGTGATGGAGTTCTTGCTTATGCTGGAGCGGATGCCATTGAGCGGACTGGCCGCCGTCAGACGACGGACCCGCCAAAGGTCGGACTTGGGGTTCTCGCTGACCTCCCCTTCCAGTATGTTGAGCGGCAAGAAAAGGGCCATCCCCCCGCCGGACGGGACCGTCGTGATGAAACTCCGACGCCCCAGAGCGGGAGTCAGGCAATGCACCACCAGGCTCTTCTCTCCGAGCTTGGTCGAGCTGAGCACAATGAGTTCCGTGCTGAATGTCATCAATACTGCTGTATCCTCGGACTCGCCAGAGCCTGCTTGAGGGCGTCATCGTAGCGGATACGCACCTTGACGCCGGCCTCCTGGAAGTAGTACCTCACGACTATCTCCTCCTCGATGAACGGGATTATCTCATCTTTCTTGAGCCTCAGGAACTCCTCCTTCTCCATGTCGATAGCCTTGTCGAGAGCTTCGAGCTGGGCGGACAGGGATTCTTTAAGTCCGTCTTTCTCAAGTTCTTCCTTGACATGGTCAAAATATGTCTTGGCGGACGAGCGGTAGTCGAACTCCCGGCCGCTGGCGAACTTCACGAAGTCTTCGTAGTCCGCGTCGCTCAGGCGGAACTCATCAACCGGAGCGATGCTCTCATGCGCGCGGACATACTCCAGGGCGTAGTATTCCATTATCCCGTATGCCACCAGCGCATAAGTCAGGCGGCTGTAGGTCTTATCCGCGAGCTTCACGTCCGGGGTGATGCCGCCGCCGTCACGCACCGTGCGCCCGTGTGCCGTCTTGAACTCCCGGGTCAGAGAGTCAGGAATCTGGCTGACGCTGCCGTCCTCGTTGCGGTGGCTGTAATCCAGCGCCTGCACGCAACGGCCCGAAGGCGTGTAGTATTTGGCCGTGGTGACTTTGAGCTCGCCCCCGTAAGGGAGGGACTTGATGCTCTGTACCAGGCCCTTGCCGAAGGTGCGCTGTCCCATTATCGTCGCCCTGTCCATGTCCTGGAGCGCCCCGGCCACGATTTCCGATGACGATGCCGAGCCTGAATCCACGAGCACGATAAGCGGCATCTTCGTGTCCACCGGCTCACGCCTTGTGCGCAGCTGGTAATTGGAATCCGATTCGCGGCCCTTGGCCGAAACGACCAGGGATCCCTTAGGCACGAAGATGGACACGATCTCCGCCGCCTCGTTCATCAGGCCGCCGCCGTTGCCCCGAAGATCAAGGACCAGGGTCTGCATGCCCTGTTTCTTGAGGGACACGACAGCCTCGCGCATCTCCTTCCCCACCCCGTCGGTGAATCCGGTCTGGGAGATGTACCCGACGCCGTCACCTATCATCCCCGCGAACTCGATGTCCGGGATGCGTATCTTCTCGCGCAGCACCGCCACCTCGGTGATCTCGCCGCCGCGGACTTTCTTGACCTTGAAGTTGACCGTCGTCCCGGGATCGCCGCGCATCTTCTCGCTGCACTGCTGGGATGTGAGCCCTACCACGGTCTGCCCGTCTATCTCCATTATCTCGTCCCCGCACACGAGCCCGCTCTTGGATGCCGGGCTGCCCGCGTACGGCTCGTTGATGATGACATTGCCCGAGGTCTCCGGCTTGTAGATCACCGCGCCCACGCCGCCATAGGTCTTGTGGATGAGCATCTGGAGGTCTTCGTTCTCCTCCTCGGGGATGTAGACCGTGTACGGGTCGAGCCCGGAAAGCATCGCGTCGACACCCCGGCGCTCAATCTTGTCCACCGGGAGCGAATCCACATAGGACTTGGAAAGCTCCTTGAGCATGGCCGTGTGTATCTCGGTCCACTTGCCGAGAGTGAAGTTGTCTGATTGTGCGCCCGCCCCGATGCAGAGGCAGAGCAGAGATGCGAGTATCGTGATGCGTTTCATATATGCAAATATAACATTCATTCCGGTGTTTGGTAATCGTCGGGGAATAATTCCAATAATTGTACCGGCGTTTTGCGGCGGCCGGGTATTCGGCGGACGGCTTTGTTATGAAAGTTTTTCTGTGTATTTTCACAGTTGTTTATGAACTGCATCATAATAAGCAAAGCCACAGCCACATTGTATGATACGAAAGTCATTTGGTCATCAACTATCAGAACATGTTTGTGCTTGGGGAATGCGTGAGACTTAGGACAGGTCGGAATTGTTGAGCGGTCCCTCTTATTTGATTTTTGTGTGGTAAATGTATTGTTATTGCCAATACAATATATTATATTTGTGTTGATAATATTAAAAGTATATAATATGGCACAGTCAACATTGTCAATGAGAGTAGATGATAATCTCAAGAAAAATTTTGATATGGTATGCGATGATTTCGGCTTCACGAGTACGGCGGCTATCACCGTATTCATGAAAACGGTGGTCCGTGAAAGGCGCATCCCTTTTGAAATTAAAGCGTCCAGCAAGGAGCAAATCAATAAGGATGCATGGAATGCATTTCTTGAAATGAGAAATCAGGTTGCCGCCGCCGGGGCCCAAGGACTCTCATTAGAAGAAATTAATGCCGAGATTAGAGACGCCAGAAATGAAAGATGAGTTTTTTGCTGTCATTGATACGAATGTTATAGTATCGGCGCTAATTTCCAAAAACCTTGACTCCAATCCTGGCAAAGTCTTTCGTGCCATCGTACAGGAGCGTATTGTCCCATTGTATAATGATGAGATTCTGGCGGAATATAGATGTGTTCTTTCACGACCAAAATTTCATCTTGCGCCAGCCCTCATAGAAACCGTCCTTAAGGCAATTATTGTTGATGGTTTAAATTTAGATGGGGTACCCGCAATAGGCATAGACTTTCCGGACCCGAAAGACATTGTGTTCTATGAAATAGCTATTTCCAAAGAAAACGCATATCTTGTTACCGGCAATATCAAACATTTTCCGGTCAGGTCTTTTATTGTTACTCCTGCAGAAATGGTGGAGATGCTTGGCGATGATTGATCTTTAGCCTGTAAAACCAGTCAGTGATAGTGCAAACCATATTAGTTAATCCGCTCTAAAAGTGTCAACCTAAATAGGGAAGGTCAGCAAGGCTCAGCCGAAAATCATCAGAGAGGATAGACTGAATGTATACTTATCTTTACCGACTGGCTGGGGTAAGCGCACATAGTAATAGACTGCAAAACATTGATATAATCTGATGGAAACAGAAAGAATTTTACTCCGCCATTGGGAGGAATCAGATGCAGAGGCGCTCTTCAAGTACGCCTCAGACCCTGACGTGGGACCTCGTGCAGGATGGCCGGCACATAAGTCAGTAGAGGAAAGTCGGGAGATTATCCGGACAGTCTTCCACAATGACACGACATGGGCGATTGTGTTGAAAGAGACAGGCGAGACTATAGGCTGCATCGGCTACTACACTCACGAAACCAGCAACATTCCTATCGGAGAAAACGACTGCGAGGTGGGGCTACTGGGTAGGAAAGCCTTATTGGAACAAAGGAATCTGCACCGAAGCCTTGAAACTGATGCTTGACTACTGCATCCAAGTGAAGCTTTTCGAAAACATCTGGGCAGATCATTTCACCGGAAACCCTGCATCGGGAAGAGTCCTGGAGAAATGCGGTTTCTCAGACACCGGAGTGCTGAACCGATGCAGCCAGCTAATTGGTGGCGACAAGGATATGGTTAAAGTGTTTAAGTACAACGGGAAATATACTCGGCAACAGGCACATAAAAGGTGATGCAACTTATTTTTTACGATTACTAAACTCTAAAAAACTATATTTGCAGAGTTGAACCATGCATAACACCACAAACTGATGACAAGACATTCTCTGACCATGATGCTGCTCGCCGCAGCTATATCCCTCTCCTCCTGCTCACACGGCAAGACAGGCTCAGAGGCCTCCGGGCCGCAAAGCAAATCCGGCTTCATGCTCGGGGCAGACATCTCCGAAGTGCCGGCCTACGAGGCCCGCGGAGGCAAGTATTATGACGCGGACGGGCGCGCGAGCGACATATGCAAGACAATGGCAGCCAACGGATTCGATGTGATACGTCTCCGTCTGTTCGTCAACCCCGAGGCCGACGGCGGCTACTCCAAGGAGGGATTCTGCGGCACGGAGAGCACCATCGCCTTCGCCAGGCGCATCATCGCGGCCGGCATGGACTTCGCCCTGGATTTCCACTACAGCGACACCTGGGCCGACCCGGACAAGCAGCACAAGCCGTCGGCCTGGGCCGGACTCACCGGCAAGGCCCTGGAAAACAAGCTCTACGAATACACCCGGGACGTCCTGACACGGATGAAGGCCGAAGGCGTCGCTCCAGCCATCGTGCAGGTAGGCAATGAGATCAACCATGGCCTGGTGTGGCCGGAAGGCTACATCAACGACAATGCCACGGAATACAACTGGGCCGTCGCGATGGGCCTGTACGCCGCCGGTGCCAGGGCTGTGCGCGAGGTTCTCCCGGACGCCAGACTTCAGGTCCACCTCGCACTGGGCGGGGAGAACAAACTCTGCCGCCAGTTCCTCGACCAGATGAGGAAATACAAGGCGGAGTTCGACATCATCGGCCTGTCATACTACGAGAAGTGGCACGAGACATACGATGACCTCAAAGCCAACCTCGACGACCTGGCCGCGTACTACAAAGTGCCCGTATGCGTATGCGAGTACGGAGCCGGTAAGGACAACATCAAGATTATCAACGATATTGTGCGATCCGTTCCCGGAGGCATGGGCTACGGCACCATGGCCTGGGCCCCGAGCCGCACCCTGTTCGGCGACCCCGGCCCGGACGGAGCCTCAGATGCAGCCAAGGACGGGAGACGGCCCGGCAGGGCGGGAGGCATGAGCGAGGACATCTTCGACATCTACCGTTCACTTGACGCGGCCTATGCCGCGGGAGAAGTCCCGGTTGTACCCGCCCCGCATGTGCGCAGTGTGGACCTCGGCGACAAGATGATAGGCGCGGACATCTCTTTCGTTCCCCAAGAGGAGTCAAAAGGCAAAAGATACAGCGACAAGGGCGTGGAGCGCGACGTACTGGACATCATGTCGGGCTACGGGTTCAACTACATCCGGCTGCGCCTGTTCGTGGACCCTACGGCCGAAGGAGGCTACTCCAAGGAGGGATTCTGCGGCCTGGAGCAGACCATCAAGATGGCGAGACGCATCAAGATGGCCGGGATGAAGTTCCTCCTCGACTTCCACTACAGCGACACCTGGGCAGATCCGGGCAAACAGTTCAAGCCGGCATCGTGGGCCGGGTACAACGGCTCCGCCCTCGAAGGCCGCATCTACAGCTATTCCAAGGAGACCATTGAGCGCTTCATCGCTGAAGGGGTCCGTCCGGACATGGTCCAGATCGGAAACGAAATCAACCACGGCATGGTATGGCCGCAGGGCAAGATCGGCGACTCGTATATGTCGTTCGCCGTCCTGCTCCGTTGCGCCAGTGCCGGCGTGCGGGCCGCAGATCCGGACATCAAAATCATGGTGCACATCGCCTGCGGCGGCGACAATGCCGGCTCTGTCGCGTTCTTCGACAAGATCATCAGCCGCGATGTCAAGTTCGACATCATCGGCCAGTCATATTATCCGAAGTACCACGGAAGTCTTGATGATCTCAGGTCCAACCTCACCGATCTCGCGCTGCGCTACCGCAAGCCTATAGTGGTGGTCGAATACCAACAGTACCGAAGGGAGGTCAACGAAATAGTGGCCGGGCTTCCGGACAATCTCGGCCTCGGCACATTCATCTGGGAAGCCACCTCGCCTGCGTGGGGCAACCTCTTCGACGAGGACGGCGCCACCAACGGCAACATGGCCCTCTACCCCGGGATTGTGGAATTATACAAGAACTGACCCCGCCTGCAGCCAAAAAGCGTTCATGTGCAGGCAATAATCGTTCAAAAAGCGCAAAAACTTTTTTCGCGCTGTCGTATTGTCGCGGTTTAATCACTATATTTACTCCTGCCTGGTGGCGCGGCCTCCCGAATCGGGCCGCTTCACCGCAGAAAGACCACAGAATTAATACGACACGCATGAAGCATCTTTCCACTTTCCTGGCGGCAGTCCTTATCATCTCATGTGCCGGGCGCAGCGACGGGCAAGCGACCAAGGTCGCGGACTCACCGCTCTATATTGACCCCGTGTATAACGGCTCGACCGACCCGATGGTCTGTTATAACCCGAATACGCGCACATATTTCATGTACTATACCAGCCGCCGCTCCAATGTGGAGGGGCTGAACGGCATCGAATCGATACACGGCTCCCCTATCGGGATAGCTGAATCCAAGGACGGCGGCGCTTCATGGTCATACATCGGTGACGCGGAGATCGATTATGCCCCTGACACCGGAGCCACTTACTGGGCGCCGGAAGTGATCTATCATGCGGGCCTCTTCCACATGTATCTGACATATGTCCCGGGCATATTCACGGATTGGGAGCACCCCCGCGACATCGTCCACCTCACCAGTGCGGACGGCGTGTCCTGGCACACCGAGTCCGTCCTCGAACTCGCCGTGAGGAAGGTGATCGACGCTTGCGTCTCCATGCTCCCTGACGGGACATGGCGCATGTGGTACAACAACGAGGCGGACGGGAAGACCATCTTCTATGCGGACAGCAAGGACCTGTACAACTGGGTGGACAAGGGGAAGGTAAACTCGATCGTCACCAGGGGCGAAGGTCCCAATGTCTTCACGCTGGACGGCAAAACCTACATGATTGTCGACGAGTGGAAGGGGCTCTCCGTCTTCACCACGGACGATTACGAGACCTGGACCAAACAGGAAGGAAGATACCTGGTTGACGGACAGGACGGGCAGGACCGCGGCAACCACGCAGACGTGGAGGTCATAGACGGCCATGCCTACATGTTCTATTTCAGCGGCATCCGCGAGACGGACCCGGAGACGGGCAAGCCGGTCCGCAGGAGAGGTTCGGCTGTCTATGTGACCGAACTCAAGGTTGACGACAACGGCCTCCTCTACTGCGACACGACGGAGCCCTGCCGGATAAACCTGATGGCGGATAAGGCTGCCCAGGAGTATAGCGTCCCGCTCGCCGATATCTGGTGCTCGGATCCGTTCATTCTCGCCAACGAAGAGGACAAGACATACTACATGTTCTCCACCGGAGGAGGAGGGCGCATAATGAGCCGCGCCAGCAAAGACCTTAAATACTGGACACAGCCTTATGTAGTAATGGATTTCCCGACTGACCACTGGGCCGGGCCACACGCTGCAAGCTGGGCGACAGAGTGTCACCTGTACAACGGAAAGTACTATCTGTTTACGACATCGCATACCCGAGAGACCATGGCAAGTATCCCGGGCAGGGGAGATATTCCTCATCGCGCGACTCAGATTTACGTGGCAGACAGCCCGCGAGGACCGTTTCGCGACTTCACAGGCAACAAGCCCCACACTCCTGAAGATTGGGCAGCTCTTGACGGGACGCTCTATGTAGAGGATGGCATCCCATACATGATTTTCTGCCACGAGTGGCTACAAACTGTTGACGGTACTATGGATCTCGTTCGCCTTCCTGATGATCTGGGCGTCCCGACACAAAAACCCAAGACGCTGTTCAAGGCCTCCGAGGCAGAATGGTCCGGGGAGATGCTCAAACTCCAGAATAAGACCAACGGAATGGATATCGGCGGACATGTCACTGACGGGCCTTGGCTTTTCCGCACGGGAACCGGCCGTCTCGGCATGCTCTGGTCATCATGGTACAGGCATGATACATATGCGATAGGCGTCGCATATTCCGCCTCCGGAAAAATTGCCGGCCCGTGGGTCCAGGAGAAAGACCCGCTTGACGGGGCGAATTGTGGGCATGGCATGTTGTTCAAGACTTTTGACGGAAAGATGAAACTGTGCATGCACTATGTTGACCCGAATGATGAAAGACAGTTCAGGAAACCAATAATCAAAGACGTTGACATTTCCGGCGACCGTATCGTGATCAAGAAATAGTTTTCAACATGAAAAGACTTGGGCTCATCTTAGCCGCGCTGCTCTGCATATTACAGGGTAGCCGGGCGGCCGGAGCCTATCAGATGCGTAGTTTTATCGGCTATGACACCTCCGACGGCCTGCCGAACAATTGGATAAAGAAAGTGGTTCAGGACAAGGCCGGATATATCTGGGTCGCAACCAATGAAGGATTGTGTCGTTTTGACGGCAACGGATTTCATGTGCCGTCATTCATCTCCTCCAGCAAAGACATCAACCGCGACATCAATGACCTATATGTTGATGACGACAACATACTTTGGATTTCAACGGACGAGGCTCTGCTGTATGTAAATCTGGAAACTTACGAATCCTCCACCATAAGAACAGGGGTTCGCGCCGCCAGCATGGCAAAGGACAAACACGGCAACCTCTGGTGCATACTTGACAATGTGGTCGTCAGATATGCCACCGACCACACATGGAAAGAATACCCTGATTTCAAGGGGCGCATGCTTTGCGCCACACCCTCAGGGCAGATCTGGGCCACTTCGAGAGAAGGGACTCTGCTTTATTACGAACCGTCTGATGATTTATTCAGGCAAACGCCCATTTGTCAACCGCCAGCAGACGAATCTGGTTTCAGCACATTATCCTGTCTCGATGAAAGGACGCTTCTTTTGACGACAAGGAACAATCATGTCTTTGTCCTTGATACCGCGACAGGAAGAGGAGAAGAGATCTTTGATTCACGACGCGATGCTGACGGCGCACTGATTCTTTCAGCCACTCGTTTTTCTGCCGATGAGTATTTGATTGCGACAGACAATGGGCTATATTCCGTCGCTGACGGCAAGAAGTCGGACAGGCTTTCTTTCGAAGTACCCGGCGGAAGGCCTGTTTACAACCTCAGATGCCTCTTCAAAGACAACGAAGACCGCGTATGGATAGGAACATTCTTTGATGGACTCTGCTGTTCGTATCTCAGCAGTGTAGTCCCATTTACAAGGAACCCAAGCAGTTTCCGGGGGACACTTGCCGGAGAAGTCGTGCGATCGATGTGCGAAGACAAGCTCGGCAATGTCTGGGCCGCGACAGAGAATGGAACCGTCGAGAAAATATGCCCGGACGGGAGCGTTGTCTCGTATACGTCTTCTGACGGATTCCCGGTCAACGCTAATTTTCAGGCGATATGCACGCATGAAAGCCTTATTTATATCGGCTCATACGGAATGGGAGTCTATGTGTTTGACCCGGACAAAGAGAAGATTCTGAAGCATTATGATGTCGGAGGCAACAGATGCGCAAAGATGCTTTGCGGGAAGGACGGGACAGTTTTCGTCGGCACCTCGGACGGCCTGTATCGAAAGAGACCTGGCATGGAGGACTTCGAAAAGGTTGAGAGTGTCGGCGCCGGGTTCGTCCATGCCCTGTGCTTTGACGCCAGGGGGAATGTGTGGGTCGGTTTTTATAGGGGCGGGCTGATGCGTCTCCGCCCCCTGAATGATGAAGTTCTTGCGGTCAGCGCACACACCATGGAGAACCCTTTGGGCAGTCTCAGAATAACCGACATCATGGAATCCGCAGACGGGAAGATATGGGCCACGACTGAAGGCGACGGTTTATTCATACTGTCCGAGGACGCCAAGGGTGATTTCGAATTCACCAGTCTTAAAAAGGAAGACGGGCTGCCATCAGATATCGCCTGCTCAGTTGCTGAAGACTCCTATGGGAATATCTGGTTGACCACGATTGGCGGTGTCGTCATGATAAAAGACGACTTGAACATCATCCGCATGCCTGAATTCCGTAAAGGCCTAAGCCAGTTCAGATATGGAGCAATCTTGAAGACCAGCTCCGGGAAAGTTTTCTTCGGCACGACACACGGCGCATTCTGTTTCGACCCTGAATCCGTAAGGCGCGCTTGCCATCGTCTTGAGATTGCCGACGCCTATCGGGCGAACCGCGATGGTGACTATCCTCTTAATGTTGAGGGCCCTATCACTTTATCATATGCTGACGCTTCTCTCACAATCCGGCTCACAAATCACAAATCCAACCTTGGCGAGATATGCCAGTTTGAGTATTCCCTGTCGTCAAAGAACAACAGGAGAAATGCCTCTCTGATAACAAAAGATAATTCTATCACCTATGCCAATCTCGAAGCGGGAACCTATGTTTTCACGGCTAAGGTGATCGGAGATGCGGACCCGACCCAGTGTGTCACACGCCTGATTACTGTTAAGCCTCCATTTTATGCAAGTGCCGGCGCGAAGGCCATCTACGGTTTCTTTGCCGCCGCAATCATGGTGCTTCTCATCATGTACTTCCATCACAAATACAAGATGCGGACCGCCAGGGAAGCCGAAATCCTTGAGATGGAGAAGCAGCGCGAAGTATATGAGTCAAAACTCTCATTCTTTACAAACATTTCGCACGAGATACGTACACCTCTTACTCTTATAAAGATTCCCGTTGAGAAGATGATGGCGAACCACTCCTTCCCGACAGAATCAGAGGAAGACATGATGATAGTCAAAACTAATACCGACCGGCTTCTTTCGATGGTCAACCAGTTTCTTGATTTGAGGAAATATGAGGGATGGAGTCGTGATTTGCACTTCAGCGAAGTGGATTTCGTGGAGCTCTTGAAAGAGACGTGCAAAGAATTCAGCTGCATAGCGGATGGGGTGGGCGTTGTTTTCAGCTATTCCTTACCAGACCAGCCAGTGCTGGCGAACTGTTCGCGAAGCAGTGTTGGCAAGATTCTCGGAAATCTCTTCATGAACGCGGTCAAATACTGTTCAAAGAATGTGAATGTAAGTTTGACGGTGGAGAAAGACACGCTCTCGGTCGTGGTAGACAGCGACGGCGCGCTGATTCCAGCATTTGAGCGAGAGAAAATTTTCGAGCCGTTCTATCAATCAATGACACGCACATCAAATGTATCCTCAACCAAGGGAAGCGGTATCGGACTTGCCCTGTCGAAATCCCTTGCTGCAATGCAGGGTGGCGATGTAGTTTTGGATATCAGCAGAACCGACTGTAATTCATTTGTCTTTACTTTACCGTTTGAGCGGAAAGAGGACAAAGAGCAACCGGAAGAATTGTCTCATCTCGCTGAGCATACCATTGACGGAGAAGAAGATTCCTCCGATCGCTTCAGCGTTCTCGTGGTCGAAGACGACCGGGAACTCAACAAACTTCTTGTCAAAGAATTGTCTTCCGAATACCATGTGCTCCACTCATACAATGGCCGGGAAGCGGTAAAAATCCTTCAGAGCACTACTGTCGGCCTAGTTGTCAGCGATGTGATTATGCCAGAAATGGATGGTTGCGCCCTCTGTGACTTTATCAAGAACAATGTGGAGTTCAGCCATATTCCAGTAGTTCTCATAACGGCCGCGACAGGAAGTGACATCCAACTGTCTTCTCTCCAGTCCGGGGCCGACTATTACCTCCCCAAACCATTCTCGATGGATGTCCTTAAAGCCTCAATATTCAACATTCTCAAGAACAGGGAGATCATAAACAGGCGCTTCGCCTCTAAGCCGTTCAATATGGAGACCGCCGCCAGCGGCACGAGGGATGAGGAGTTCATGACGAAACTGAACTCAATCGTCATGGATAATCTTTCCGACCCACAGTTCAGCGTCTTTGATCTGGCGGATCAGATGTCCGTAAGCCGCTCGACGCTTTTCCGCAAAATCAAAGCCAATACCGGACAGAACGTGAACGAATACATAAAAATCTGTCGACTCAAAAAAGCGACCGAACTCCTCGCCTCGAACCGTTACATGATTAAAGAGATATCATATATGGTCGGATTCTCCTCCTCCTCGTATTTTGCAAAGGAGTTCAAGAATCAATTCGGGATTTCACCTTCTTCAATAACCTCCGTAACGGATAATTAGTCTCCATCGGCAGCTGCTCCTTTGAACTTATTGTTCAATTCAGATTACTATTTGTTCGTTGAATCATAAATAATGTTCATTCACTTGGGCGTTAATACAAAGAAATCTATTTTAGCAGAGCAGTAAAATTAAATTATTTTATATACGCTTGTCGGCGACATCATTTTGTCTCCCGTTTGCGTCCAAATAGAATTTAACACCATGAATGAGAGCAAATTTGTCAAACTTTCGGCAACGGTCTTCATGATCGTCTTGACCGCCCAGCCAATAATGGGACAGGTTACGGTCCGGGAAACCTCGACATCAATTCCGACCTATCTCGTCGGAAATCCTGAACTCACACCGTACTTCTTCACGGGAAGGACCTACCAAGGTGCCGCTGGCCATGTCTACCCCTATCCCATCTATGACAACCTCACAGACGACCGGGTCGATCGCGACTATAAATACATAACTCTCGAGAATGAATACACCGAGATAGGCGTTCTTCCGGAGATAGGAGGGAGAATATTCTCCGCCATGGACAAAAAGAACGGCTACAATTTCTTCTACCGGCAGCATGTCATACGACCTGCGCTCATCGGGATGATCGGATCCTGGATTTCAGGAGGGGTCGAATGGAACGTCCCGCATCATCACCGCGCATCTTCCACCTTGAATGCCGGATATCAGGTAACCGAGAACACGGACGGAAGCAAGACAATCTGGATCGGAGAGACAGAACTCCGCCAAAGACTCAAGTGGGACATCGCCCTCACCATGTATCCCGGCAAGTCATACATTGAGGCCAAGTTCATCATGCAGAACAGGACTCCGGTCATGCAGACCTTCCTTTATTGGGCAAACGTCTCCGTGCACGCCAACAAAGACTATCAGGTACAGTTCCCTCCTCATACAGAATTTGGAACAAGTCACAGCAAGACACAATATACCGACTGGCCTGTAACCCGCGTCGGCAGCGAAGACAACCTCGACACCAGCTGGTGGAAGAATTGGAAGGGCTCAAACTCCACATTCGCGGTCAACTATACAGATGATTTTCTTTCCGGATATGATTACGGCGCAGATGCCGGGACGATTCACTACGCAAATCACCACCTGGTCCCAGGAAAAAAGTTCTTCCTGTGGGGAACAGAAAGCGTATGGAATGACATGCTGACCGAAGACGACGGCGCATATCTGGAACTGATGGTCGGAACTCTCTCTGATAACCAACCGGACTATAGTTGGATCGGGCCTAACGAGGTGCGTGTGTCGACACAGTACTGGTACCCCATAAAGGGCATCGGAGGCGCAAAAGAGGCCACCCTTGAAGGCGCAGTCAACCTCGAAAGGACAAGCCCGGACGAGATGCTGGTCGGATTCAATGTGACCTCTTCCCATGAAAACGCGAAGATACTCGTCAAGGCCGGAGACGAGGTTCTCTTGGAAACGACCCTAGGTATCACCCCCGACAATCCTTGGCGGCAGACTTTCACAATTCCGTCTACAGTCGCCGACAGAGATCTCTATGCCGGAATCTACAATTCCGACGGCGTGGAATTGGTAGGATACTCCCCTCGCGAAGATGAAAACATCGAACGTCCTCATCCAGCCGACAGGCCAAAGAACCCATCAGAATACGCGACTGTCGAAGAGCTGCTTCTTGCCGGTCAAAGACTCGAAGAGTTCCACAATGCACGAGTATCACCACTCCCTTATTACGAAGATGCGCTCAAGAGAGACCCTCAGAACTCAAGGGTCAATGTCAATCTCGGAATCCACTACGCCCGCATGGCACAGTGGGGGAAGGCCGAAGGCTATCTCCAAACGGCATATCAGAGACTGACAGGTCTTCATTACATGCCGGATGTAGCCAAAACCGGTGTCATCTACCACACGAATCCTAAAGACGGTGAAATGCTATATTACCTTGGTGTCGTATCGCAGGCACTCGGCAAGGATAAAGAGGCCGAAAGCTTCTACTGGAAATCAGCATGGTATCCAGGATTCCAGTCCCCTTCATATTCGGCGCTGGCGCAGATATACTGGAAGCAGGGCAAAAAAGCCAAGGCCCTTGAGGCAATTGACAACTCTATTGACCTGAGCGGGAAGAGCACTGTGTCCAAATTCTATAAGGCACACTTCCTCGCCAAGAGCGGGAGAGCCGATGAGGCCAGAACCTTGCTCAAAGAGAATATCAGCTTTGATCCGCTCGACTGGCTGAGCAGGATTGAACTCGCACGCCTTGACGAAGACTCAGATGCCCTCGACATGATAATTTCCCACATGGGCATTCCTCTTCAAGAAACAATTGAAGCGAGCACCTACTACAACAATATCGGAGCACACGCCGAAGCCGTGGAACTGCTTGACTATGTCATGGAGCACGGCGCACCATACTCATCTACTCCTATGCAGCATGAAGCCGTGGAACCGTTCACCGCATCACCGCTTCTCAACTACATGGCCGGTTACTACACCCATCTAAGCGGAGATGTCTCGAAGTCTGTTTCTTACTACAAGAAGGCAGCCGCCATGTCAAGCGATTATTGCTTCCCTTCAAGAATCGAGGGGCAGAGGATGCTTGAAGATGCGATCAAGATGAACCCGTCAGATTACAAAGCCCATTACTATCTCGGGAATCTGCTCTATTTCTATGAGCAAAAAGACGCCGCTATCGAACAGTGGAAAGAGTCCGTTGCTTTATACCCGAAGTTCGGCATCGCCTTAAGAAATCTTGGCTTCGCTACCGACAAGCACATCGGGGATAAGGCCATGGCAGCCGAATGGTATCGTAAAGCTATAGCGGCAGACCCTGCAGAGCCCAAGTATTTTCAGGAGCTTGACATCATAGAAGAAGCCCTGAAGTTACCTTCATCCCAGAGACTTGCACGTATGGACAAGAATAAGAAGACCATATTCAAGTCGGATGACGCGACTTCACGCCTCGTCCACCTCTATGTGGACAACGGCATGTACAAGAAGGCGCTTGACATCCTCAACACGCGTCACTTCAGGGTATGGGAAGGAGGACGGACGATTCACAACCAGTTTGTCGACGCCCATCTCCTCAACGGACTGGATCTTCTCCGCAAGAAGCAGGCCGCCAAAGCATTGGAAGACTTCCTCGCTGCAGGCACTTTCCCAAAGAATCTAGAGACAAATGAGCTATCAACAGGGCCTGTAGTATCTAAGGTCGCCTACCATCAGGGGCTTGCATACAAGGCTCTCGGAAGGACGGCCGATGCGACAGCAGCTTTTGAAAGGTGCATCGCCGCTTCATCCGGCACAGGCAGGATGTTGAACGACCAAGCCATGCAGGCCTGCAAATACTATATGGCGCTGTCCTATAGGGAACTGGGCAAGAAGGACCAGGCAGACTCTGTCCTTGCCGAAATGCAACAATTCGCAGACAAGCAGCTCGCCAAGAAGGACGCCACCGTAGTTGACATCTATTCCAAATTCGGCGAAGACGGCTCATCCGACGCCATCAAAGCCACAAACTTCTACATCCGAGGGCTTATCCATCTTGCAAATGCAGACACGCCTTCAGCCAGGGAAGCTTTCACTAATTCGCTCAAATTGAACCCGTCAGACATATGGGCAAAATACTATCTGTCGGCTTGTAAATAACCACAATCAACCATTTATATGAATACAAGAAAATGCATTATCCTGCTGGCGTCAATCATCGCACTCTGCTCATGCCGCCAGGGCGAGCTCAGGCATCGCTTTGATTCATCAAAAGACATCGACTTCCACGAATTCTCCATCAAGGATCTCGGACTGGCGGGCATCGAAAACTGGGAGCCATACAAGTATATGATTCTTGAAATCCGTTCCTCTACAGCACAGCGTTTTCTCCTGGGGATAGACACAGATAACGGCCTCCACGAGAAACGGACCCATGTGCTCCCACAGGCATGGGTAAAACTCTGCATTCCTCTTGAGTATTATCGGGAGAAACCGAAACCTTCCAACGATCTTGCCGCCACCGTAAACAAGCCTCAGAACGGGGTCGGATTCCAGCATATAGAGGGTGGAAGCGTAGGACCGCTCACCGGAGTCAAAGGGGTAAGCATCAAATACTACACCCCGCTCGACAACCCTGTCGTGCAGATTCGCTCCTTCAAGCTTTCAAACGAATATGAGACCCCATCATATCTTGGGGACTCTCCTTATGTTGATAAGTTCGGACAATGGGCCGAGGGTGAATTCCAAGGCAAAGCACACACAATGGAAGAACTTCAGGCCGCATGGGACGAGGAGGAGCAGAGTATAAGCAACGATGCCCTGCCAAGATCACGATTTGGCGGATTTCTGGAGAAAAACGTCGGCGGTTCAGGATTCTTCCGGGTAAAGAAGATTGACGGACGCTGGTGGTTTGTAGATCCTGACGGATTTCTTTTTCTTTCTGTCAGCGGGGGCGGTCCCACAGCCGGAGGCGGCGGGAACGCAGCCAAGCGGGCCGGCCTCGAAAATATGTTCGCGGAATATCCGCCTGAAACCATGTCCCCGGCCTATAATAGCCGCAACCAGGTATCTCCTGTCCAGCCAAGAATGATGTCATTCGGAGAATGGAACCTCCATCGCCGTTATGGCTTTGATGACGGTTGGAGAGACAAGTGGGCCGATTTAACGGTAAAGAGGATGAGTGCGTGGGGCCTCAATACCGGGTCCCCGAAACCATCATCATACCCATATCTCGGGCACATCAGACTTCGCATCGAATCCATCTACGGGATTCAAGATGTCTATGCTAAAGAATTCGAAAAAAATGTTGCCACGGGGCTCGAATACCTGAAAGCCTCAAAAGACGACCCGTATCTGATAGGCTATTTCCTCCAGAATGAACCATCTTGGCTTGAGGCCGAACCTAGAGTCTGCCAGCTTCTTCTGGATGATGCCGCCGACAGACCAATCAAGGAGGCCCTCAAGCAATATCTCGCCAAGAATGGCGATACAGATGAAAGCAGAACCGCATTCATACATCAGACATATCGCACCTGGATTTCAACTCTGAGCAAATACATACGCAAATATGATCCGAACCATCTCATCCTCGGCATCCGCTTCGGGCACAGCAGCGTCCCTCATCCGGAAATCCTCAAGATAGTCAAGGACTATTCCGACGTGTTCGCTTTCAACACTTACAGACTATCACCGAATGTAGAGTACCTTGATGCCGTAATGGCTGCGGTGGACATGCCGATGATTGACGGCGAGTTCCATTTCGGCACCATTGACAGGGGCATGGCCCCTGGCCTCGTCCAAGTCGCGAACCAGGAAGAAAGGGCCGTCGCTTTCAGGTATTTTGCCGAGAATGGGTTCTCCCATCCGGCACTGGTGGGCATTGCATGGTTCCAATATACCGACCAGGGTCTCATGGGGCGCGCAGATGGAGAGCGCTACAATATCGGTCTGGTGGATGTCGTAGACAGACCTTATCCGATAGTCAACGGAATCAGGGCCGCAGCAGAGAATATCTTCAATGTCCATTCCGGCATCCAGAAACCTTTCAGCCAGATTCCTCTTGGCCTGCGCGGCAACGAGGATGATCTTCTCTCAAAATCAAACCAGTAAGCCATTTAACAACCAACCAAAATAAACAAACATGAAAAGAGCCCTACTAATGTCAGTCTTGATGCTCCTGTCGCTGAACGCGCTTGCGCAGAACATCATTGTGACCGGAACCGTCAAGGATTCCTTCGGCCCTATCATCGGGGCGTCTGTCGTTCTGGTGGATAACTCTTCTGTTGGCGCCATCACTGATGCTGACGGGAAGTATTCCATCAATGTTCCGTCCAAGAATTCTGTCCTCGAATTCTCCTTCATCGGGTATGACTCGATAAAGGAAACCGTGGGAGACAGAAGTGTCATCGATATTATATTCCGGGAGTCTCTCCAGAGACTCAACGATGCCGTAGTCATCGGTTACGGCACCACTACAGTCAAGAACCTCACCAGCGCCGTCTCTTCTGTCAAGACTGAAGACCTTGACAACAATGCTACGGCAAGTGTCGACAACATGCTCCTTGGCCGTGTCGCCGGTCTTAACATGACTTCGAACTCCGCCCAGCCAGGCGCCTCAGTTGATGTCAACATCCGCGGCTCTATCTCACCTAACGGCAACAATGAGCCTCTCTTCGTAATCGACGGTGTCCCGATGACTTCCAACACCTCCAACATCTCATCAACTGTCGGGAACGGTGCCGCATCAATCGCCACCGGCCTCAGCCAGTCCCCTCTGGCGACCATCAACCCTTCCGACATCCTCTCTATCGATGTCCTCAAGGACGCCTCCGCCGCAGCCATCTACGGCTCAGCATCAGCAAACGGGGTCATCATCATCACCACAAAGAGAGGCAAGGAGGGGAAGCCTCAGCTTACATACAATGGTTCATATACTCTCCAGGCCCAGAAGCCTTATTACGCGAAATTGATGGACGGGAAGACCTTCATGGAACAACAGAACTTCTGGATTCATGAGCGCGAAGCCCTCAACAAGAACACTTATCCATATGGCAATGTGGACCTCAACGGCGACGGTGTCGTGGACATCCAGGACTACAACCTGGCATATGGTTCCGTCTCCGACTACTATACCGCATCCGAGATAGCGGACGCCAAGAACTTCGACTGGCTTGATTTTATTACCGACAGGGCGTTCGTGACCGAGCATAATGTCTCCCTGCAGGGCGGCACAGAAAGCACCAAATACTTTGCGTCGTACAACTACTTTCTCAACGACGGCATCCTCAAGAACTCTAAACTTGCCCGTAACACCTTCAGGATGAATCTAGACCAGAGAATCGGCAAGCGTGTCTCCATCGGCTTGAACATGAGCTACACAAACATAGCCACGACCAACCAGTCATCAGGCCAATCTAATGTTATCGGGCAGGGAACCAACTCCTTGGTTCATAACGCATACGGGTTTGCCCCATATGTTGACGCGTCATTTGATCCTGAGCTTGGAATCTATCCGCACGCGACCGACGGGCAACAGAACAACCCCGCAGGCCAGCTACAGATTTCCGACAAAAACCGTAATCAGCGCGTATTCATCAACCCTACGCTCAAGGTCGAATTCACAGACGACCTCAGATTGAATGTGGTTGGCGGTTTCGACACCCAAAACAGCCGTCGCGATTATTACATCCCAAAGATAGCCGGCAACTATCTCGCGCCTGACGGAATGGCGACTGTAGGCGGAAGCGAGTCCATCAACAAGTCTCTTGAAGCCTACTTCAACTACAACAAGACTTGGGGAGAACACCGCATTGACGCCACCCTTGGTGTCGGTGCATACGGAACCTCATTCAGCACATATATCCTCCAGTCAGCAAACTTCTGGACAGACTCATTCGGCACCGACAACATGGCGGCAGGCACGGACAACGATCAACGTTACACCGGCACAACCAGAGGGAGTATCACCAAGTTATCCCAATTCGGACGTGTGAACTACACTTTCAAAGACCGCTATATAGTCTCCGCAACCGGTCGCCGCGATGGTTCTTCAGTATTCGCAGCCAACAAGAAGTGGGGATTCTTCCCATCAGTTTCTGGAGCTTGGAGAATCTCTGACGAGCCTTGGATGGAGACCAGCAGAGAATGGCTCTCAAACCTCAAACTCCGCATAGGATACGGTTCATCCGGAAACGAACCCAAAGCGGCAAACGCTCTGTCCGTGTATGCGACAAAGGAACTCACGGGCGCGGGCGTCGAGATGGCATATGCGCTCATGACACAGGGAGGCTACCTCGGAGGCATCCAGCTTGCGACCGTCGCTAATCCTGATCTTTCCTGGGAGACCAACGAGATGATCAACTTCGGTCTTGATTTCGGGCTCTGGAGATCAAGGATTATCGGCAGCGTCGACTATTTCGTCCGCTCCGCGAAGGATCTTCTCGACTTCAAGTCCCTCCCTTCCGACCAGCCGGTGCCCAAAGTGATCAGCAATATAGGATCCACTCAAGCCAAAGGCCTGGAGTTTGAACTTCACTCGCTTAACATCAAGAGCGGCGATTTCCAATGGAACACGGATTTCAACTTCTCCTATACCATCTACCGCTGGAAGACCCGGAACCCGGAGCTTGTACTCAATTCTTGGCAGTCTGTAACAGACGAAATGTCAGCCGTGTTCGGCTGGGAGACTGATGGAATTTTCCATAGTTATGATGAAATCTATGCCTATAAGAATTCAAAAGGGGAACTCCTCCAGCCCAAAGCCGTCCCGGGCAACATAAAGTACAAGGATTACAACGGAGACGGCGTACTTGACGACAAGGACAACCATTTCCTTGGCAGGACCAGCGCCCCGTTCAGGTTCGGGTTCAACAACACTTTCACATACAAGAGGTTCTCTGCAACCATGTATTGGTATGGCGCGGCTGGCTTTCTTGCGATCAGTCCCGGCAATCGCGGCACGGCAATGGGCGGAAATGCGCAGCACAACACATATGACAACGGGATAGACAAGATCTGGAGCATGAAAAACCCTAATGGCACCTGGCCTGGTATCGGTTCTGATCTCACTTCGTCAACTCAGCGCACCGGCGGAACCAGTGACTTCTGGTACAAAAAAATCTGGTATGCCAAACTCAGAAACATACAGATGTCTTATCTTCTTCCTGACGCGGTCGCAAAGTATCTGCATCTGGGATCCCTGGCTGTTTCTCTTGACGCTCAGAACCTTCTGAGCCTCACCAACTATGAGGGGTATGACCCTGAGATGAGGGGTGCGTACCCGTATCCGATATGCTACTCATTCACCTTCGGGCTTAAGGCGACATTCTAGTTTAACTTGCAAATCGAATCTATCATGAAAAAGATATTTTCTTTTATATTGACAGTCAGCATATTTTCCAGTGCTGCCATCCTGACGGCATCTTGCGAGAAGATGCTTTCCACAAAGGTCTACGGAGAGATTGTCCCTGAGACCTTCTTCCAGACAGAGAGCGATCTTCAATCTGCCGTAGTCGGCGTTATGATATATGTTTCCGGACGTGGCGCCGGCACTGATTATGGCCTGTGGACCAGCCATTGGGTAGCCCCAAGAATTCTTGGCCTTTCTATGACGGACGAACTCTACCGCCAGCCGTCCCCTTGGTCCAAATGGACATGGACTCCTTCGTCAGGTATCGAGGACAATGGCGGAGGACGGCCGGAGGACAACTGGGCTGTGTGGCAGTTCAATCGTGTAAGCGCGAAGATAACTTCGCTTCTCCAAGACTTCGAAAACTGCCCGGTGGCAAAAACCAACCCTGCACTTGTCGAGGAATACTCAAGACAGCTGAAAGGGCTCCGCGCCCTGTATATGTACACTCTTTATGAATTCTTCGGGCCAGTAAACACCATCATAGACCCCTCTCACCTGAACGAAACCGATCCTCAACCAAGAATGAGCGAGGCCGACTACAGGACAGCCATCGAAAGCGACCTTGCCGCAGTGCTTGACTCAAAACTCCCGGACAAGTATACCGGAGACATGCGTGGCTATATCACAAAGGATTTCTTCCGTATGCTCTCCATCCGTTATTACATGGCAACCGAACAATGGAAAAAGGCTGAGATTGTATGTCGCTACCTCATGCAGTCAGGCAATTACAAACTCATCACCACTCCCGGCCAGACCGTCACTACCGCAGATGTGATTGGAGTCAAGAACAGGACAGCTATCATGGGGCCTTCATATCCATATACATATTCGCCTTTTGAGGTCGCCATCAACACTTGCCCTAACGATGAAACCATATTTTCTTGCCCCGTCGACAATAATCATGGGAACATATGGATTACAGAGATCACAAGCGGCGCTTACTTCTATACGCCAGGACCTAGCGCAGGAACCCTTACCAGCGCATGGCACATGGGGTGGACCCCTTGGGAGCATCTGCACGCACTATTTGGATACGAGGGGGATGACTCATATGAACTCGACACCCGCGTCAGACAATTCTATACGAAAGCTTACAACCGCAACTCCGGGAAACTGATGAAAGAGAATCCGGGGCCGGATGACCTTTCAATGAATGGCGCATATCCTTATAAGTTCACCAACTACAAGGAGGCAGGGCACTCAGGAGCCGAATGGCTGATTGAACAGCCTGCTTACCGCTTGTCAGATGTTTATCTTTACCTCGCAGAGGCCATCGTCCGCCAGGACGGTGTAACTCCGGAAGCTGTCGGTCTCGTAAATGACATTCGAGCGAGAGCCGGCCTAGGGAATGATATCACCAAAAACCATACATCATATTACAAACAGCGTTGGGGATCCGACCCGACAGCCGGCAAAGAGGCGTTCCTGCACCTCATCCTCTGGGAGAGAGGCCGAGAGCTGATGGGTGAAGGACAGAGATATGAGGACCTCAGACGCTTCAACAGTCCGGACGGGACCAACATGCTCATCGAGAGAGCATATGAGCAGAACCGCATCTCAGATAAGGCGGCCAATGCTCACAGAGTATTCATCCCGCTCCCGCATAAGGTCGTCCTTCAATCACATGGGATCATCAATCAGAATCCCGGATATCCGACAACCGAATAAGGAATCACTCATCATATCTGGTACTTTTGGTTAGTATTGTGACCAGGCGTCGATGTGAGTCGACGTCTGGTCGTTTCATGACCAACAACCCGATACACATCAATTGCACTCCGCACAGGAGCCCGATGATGGTTTACACTTAAACAATCCGGCATCCTACCGAGTGCGCCGACATAAAAAATTGTATATTTAGGGTATCAATAACACTTTGCACTAATGAGAAGAATCATCTTGTACTTTGCGCTGACCTGCCTGTCAGCATCCACACTTGCAGCACAGCCCGGGCCATCCCGCGGCAGCGAGTTCGAATATCCCGACGCCCACGACCCTGTGGCAGCGTTCTGCGACGGACGGTATTATGTGTTTACCACCGGAATGGGCATCATGTCCTCAGCCGACATGAAGACTTGGAGATTTGAGGGGCGCGTATTGGAAAGCATCCCGCAATGGGCCGCCGACAAGGGGTTCAGAGGCATGCCATGGGCACCAGATGTCCAGTTCATCAACAGGCAGTATTATGTGTATTACTCGTACTCCAAGTTCGGCAAGAATATCTCGGCGATCGGTGTCGCCACCAACAAGACACTCAACCCGTCTTCACCGGATTACAAGTGGAAAGACCACGGTATGATAGTGGAATCCGTGCCGGGCAGGGACGAGTGGAACGCGATAGACGCCAATGTGATCCTGGACGAGAACGGAACCGGGTGGCTAGCCTTCGGCTCGTTCTGGAGAGGGCTGAAGATGTTCAAGCTGGACGACACGTTCATGAGAATCGCGGAGCCGCAGGAGTGGTACCCGATCTGCCGCAGGCCGGAGGGCACGACAAAGAACATCGCCGGTGGGGATGACGGGTTTTCCCTTGACCCGAGAGGGAGCGATTTCGATGCCGGCAACGGTGCCGTAGAGGCTCCGTTCATATTCAGGCACGGCGGACATTACTACCTTTTCGCCTCCTACGACCTCTGCTGCCGAGGAGCCAAAAGCACATACAAGGTGGTGGTCGGACGCTCCGACAAGGTCACCGGCCCATACTATGATAAAGACGGGAACTCACTCATGGAAGGTGGCGGCACCATAGTCGTACAGGGCAACGAACGCTTCCCGGGAGTCGGACACTGCGCAGTCGTGAATTTCGGCGGGCAGGACTATATGTTCATGCACGGCTACGACAAGCAGCATGATTACCGCTCCAAACTCCTGATACGCGAAGTCAACTGGTCCGCCGACGGATGGCCGGAGGTCGCATTGTAAGCAAGCGGCAAAAAATAAGTTGCCGCAGATTCGGCAAAGAGTTCGGCATTGTACCGGACTCTTTACTTTTTCTCCCGCGCGTACAGGGCTCCTTTTTACGCACAGGATTGGTTTCGTGCGCAGGGGGCAGAGGTTGCAGGGACGAGGCTTTTGTGTCGAGCCCCTGCACCTCTGCCACCTGCTCCCGTGATCCTCGCCGAGTGCAGATTTTTCTGTTTCTTATCTCTTTTGAAGTTTCTT
>ENA-OUQF01000065-OUQF01000065.1-human-gut-metagenome-genome-assembly--contig:-NODE-65-length-121146-cov-18.335937_pt1 | contig 121146 bp, 95 predicted proteins | sample MGYA00237947_ERZ548826 | MGnify/ENA primary metagenome ERZ548826 (study PRJEB26490, sample SAMN05194701) | human gut metagenome | biome: terrestrial biome; feature: human-associated habitat... | reverse complement strand
TCAACGCTCTCGATTCTATTGCATTTTTCTCGGTACTTGCTTGTACTTGTCTTTCTTCAGCCTTTTCAATGATCTTTCTCTTCCGCCACGAACCCCCTCAGGAGGCCCCCGGGCGACCCGCGCTCTCGTTTGGGATTGCAAAGGTAGTCACTTTTTCTGATTCCGCAAATCTTTTTTAGAGATTTTTTTGCGGCGGCAAGCCGCTCCGGCGGAAAAACCGACCCCCTTCGTTTTCGGGGATGCAAAGGTAGGCATTTTTGGCGAACTTGCAAGGCCTGTTCGTAATTTTTTTGAAAATTTCAGAAATAATGGACGGCGGGCCCTGCAAACAACAATTCCGGCTGCGGAGAGGCCATTAATTCCTCTCCGCAGCCGGAGCTGCTACATTATAAAAGTGTCTTCTGCTACATCATTCCGCCGGCCGGCATTGCAGGAGCTGCAGGAGCCGGTTCCGGGATGTCCACGATGCCGCACTCAGTGGTGAGGAACATGCCGGCAACTGAAGCCGCGTTCTCAAGAGCGACACGTGATACCTTGGTCGGGTCGATGACGCCGGCCTCGTACATGTTGACATACTCGCCAGTGCGCGCATTGTACCCGAAGTCATCTTTGCCTTCCTTGATCTTCTGGATGATGACAGCTCCGTCCACGCCGGCGTTGCTGGCAATCTGGCGGAGAGGCTCCTCGATGGCCTTGGCCACGATATGGATACCGGTGGTCTCGTCTTCGTTCTCGCCCTTCATGCCCTCAAGGGCTTCTGCGGCGCGGATGTATGACACTCCACCGCCCGGGAGATAACCCTCCTCGACAGCCGCGCGGGTCGCGTTGAGCGCATCCTCGACACGGTCTTTCTTCTCTTTCATCTCGACCTCTGTGGTAGCGCCTACATAGAGCACTGCCACGCCGCCGGAAAGCTTCCCGAGACGCTCCTTGAGCTTCTCCTTGTCATAGTCTGAAGTGCTGGCCTCAATCTGCTTGCGGATGGAATCAACCCTCTCCTGGATGGCGTCCTTGGCGCCGGCACCTCCCACGATGGTGGTGTTCTCCTTGGTGATGGTCACCTTCTCGGCCTTACCGAGCATGTCCGGGGTCGTGTTCTCGAGGGTGAAACCCCTCTCCTCAGAAACGACTACCGCACCGGTAAGGGTGGCTATGTCCTGAAGCATCTCCTTGCGGCGGTCACCGAAGCCAGGAGCCTTGACGGCAGCAATCTTGAGAGTGCCGCGGAGCTTGTTGACAACCAGGGTTGTGAGAGCCTCGCCGTCGACATCCTCTGCGATAATGAGCAGTTCCTTGCCTTCACGGGCAACAGGCTCAAGGATAGGAAGGAGATCCTTCATCGAAGAAATCTTCTTGTCGCAGATGAGGATGGAAGGATTAGAGAGATCCGCCTCCATCTTGTCGGAGTTGGTCATGAAATAAGGAGAGATGTAGCCGCGGTCGAACTGCATGCCCTCGACAACCTTGACCTCCGTCTCGGTGCCTTTGGCCTCCTCTACAGTGATGACTCCGTCCTTGCCCACCTTTGACATGGCGTCAGCGATGAGCTTGCCGATGTGCACGTCGTTGTTGGCTGAAACCGTGCCGACCTGCTCGATCTTGGAATAATCGGAGCCGACCTTCTGGCTGCGCTTCTTGAGGTCGTCGACAACAGTGGCGACAGCCTTGTCGATACCGCGCTTCAGATCCATAGGATTGGCGCCAGCGGTGACATTCTTGATGCCGACATTGATGATGGCCTGCGCGAGGACAGTAGCGGTGGTCGTACCGTCACCGGCCTGCTCGTTGGTCTTGGAAGCCACTTCCCTGACCATCTGCGCACCCATATTCTCGAAACGGTCCTCAAGCTCAATCTCCTTGGCGACGGTCACGCCGTCCTTGGTAATCTGAGGAGCACCGAATTTCTTATCAATCACGACATTGCGGCCTTTCGGACCAAGTGTCACCTTAACTGCGTTTGCAAGAGAGTCCACTCCTACCTTCATCTTGGAACGGACATCAACATCAAATTTTATTTCCTTTGCCATAATGATTCAATATTTATATTACAGAACAGCGAGAATGTCAGACTGCTTGACGATGAGATACTTCTTATCCTCGAAAGTCACCTCGGTGCCGGCATATTTGCCGTAAATCACCTGGTCTCCGGCCTTGACTTCCATCGGCTCGTCCTTCTTGCCCGGACCGGCCGCTACAACCGTACCCTGCTGTGGTTTCTCCTTGGCCGTATCCGGAATATAGATGCCGGCCGCCGTCTTGGTCTCTGCCTCTTTAGGCTCAATCAGAACTCTGTCTGCTAATGGTTTGATCATGATGTTATCGTTTTAAATATTATTCAGTTTTATCCGGCCCCTGCCGGACGCAGCAATAATAATCAATGTCCGTGCCAGTGACAATTTGTCATTTTGCCGCGGATTCAGTAGATTTGCAAGGACAAATTACCACATTCAATTCCAAAAGCAAATGAAACGATTTTTGATCTTGGCATCCGCTCTGATGGCGACATTCAGCATCGTCAGGGCAGAATCCATTGATTTACGATGGATTGACAAGAGCCCCTCCTACAGCATCGGGCAGAGCTGGGGCGTACCTTTCGCCAAAGGCAGCATGAATGAATACGGGACTTTCATCCTGAAAGACGCCTCCGGCAACATCGTCCCGTCACAGCACAGGGTCCTGGCACGCTACTCCGACGGCAGCGTGAAGTGGATGGGCTTCGATGCGGCGATCAGCCCCGCACAGGCGGACGGACTGACGCTTGAAGCCGTCACCGCCGACAGACGCACAGCCCGCAAGGCAGCCAAAGCCGCCAAAGCGGCACCACGGATGACTGGAAGCATGGTTCTCTCCGATGATGCCTCCGCCATTGTCATCGACAACGGACTCTACGAGATCACCTTCCCCAAGAGCGGCAGCCGCCTCGTGAGCAGCATAACGCTGGACGGCAAGGAGATAGCCTCGGACGGGCGCCTGGTCTGCAGACTCGAGAAGCGCTCCGGAGAAGAGGGCGGGCCGATTTCATTCGAGAATTTTGAGAGCCGCGTCACCTCCGCAGCCGTGGAGCGCGGCGGCGATGTCGCCACAGTTGTCAAGGTCGAGGGCTGTCACAAGTCACTCAACGGCACACGCGAGTGGCTGCCTTTCTGCGTGCGTTTCTATATATATAAAGGTGTACAGCCAATGAAGATCGTGCACAGCTTCGTTTTTGACGGAGACGAGCACAAGGATTTCGTAAAGGGACTCGGCCTCGAATTCACCCTTCCTTTCCGCGAGCAGCTCCAGAACCGCCATGTGTCATTCGCCGGAGAAGGTAACGGACTCTGGCAGGAAAGCGTCGAGCCGCTTCTCGGCCAGCTCTACATCCTCAAGCCCGGGGAGCGCCCGTCATTTGACAAACCGGGCGCAAGCACCCTGCAGGTCGCGGGGAAGAGAGTCCCGAACTACGAGGAATACCCGGAAAACGGCAGGATGAACCTTGACAATTGGGCCAAGTACAATGACTACAAGCTCGTCCAGGTCTCCTCTGACGGATTCACCATCCAGAAGAGGACGGGCAGCCACAGCTGCTGGTTCGGCACCGCAGGAGGCCGCCGCGCCCGCGGATTCGCGCTCGCCGGCGACGTGTCCGGAGGCATCGGTATATCTTTGAAGAATTTCTGGCAGTCCTTCCCGGCCGAATTTGAGGCGAACGACATGCGCACGGACAGGGGCAGGCTCACTGTCTGGATGTGGAGCCCGGAAAGTGACGCGATGGACCTGCGCCACTATGACATAGAGGGTCACGACCTCCGGTCGTCGTACGAAGACTGGGTGGAAGGCTATGACACCCCGTACGGCATAGCACGCACCAGTGAACTCATGCTCTTCCCATATGGGGAGATGCCGTCAAGGGCGGAGATCTCAGACATGGCGAACATAGGGCAGGACATCGTCCAGATGATGGTCACGCCCCAGTATCTCCACGATGCCGGCGCCTTCGGCGTATGGTCGCTCCCGGCCAGGAACGGCAATGACACCCAGCAGTATCTCGAAAGACAGATTGACAAATATCTCAAATACTACGAGACCTGCATCGAGAGCCAGAGGTGGTACGGCTTCTGGAACTACGGCGATGTGATGCACTCATACAACCCTGACCGCCACTGCTGGAACTACGACGCGGGCGGAAGGGCCTGGGACAACACGGAGCTTGAGACAGACCTCTGGCTGTGGTTCGGTTTCATCCGCTCAGGCAGGCCTGACTTCTTCAGGATGGCCACGGCGATGACGCGCCACACCTCGGAAGTGGATGCCTATCACATCGGCAGGATGAAAGGCCTCGGCACGCGCCACAATGTAAGCCACTGGGGATGCGGGGCCAAAGAAGCCCGCGTAGGACAGGCATGGTGGAAGAGATACTATTATTATCTCACCACCGACGACAGGCTCGGCGACCTGATGCACGAGTCAGTCGACGCTGACCAGGCCATCATCGAATTCGACCCGCTCGTCAGGGCTCAGCCACGCTCGCAATTCCCTACAGCCCAGCCTACACGTCTGCGCTGGGGACCTGACTGGACTTCCCTCGTGGGGAACTGGTTCACAGAGTGGGAGCGCACCGGGGACAAGAAGTGGCTCGACAAGATCAACGCCGGCATGAACTCGCTGTGCGACCTTCCTAACGGGCTCTTCACCGGTCAGGGGCCTTACGGCTATGACCCGCAGACCGGAGTGCTCACATACGAGGGCGACCCCGAGTGGATCACGAACAAGAACCACCTCGCCAACCTGCAGAGCAGTGTGGAGGTGTTCATGGAAGTGCTGGACGAGGTTGACAACAAGAAATTCACCAGGACTTGGCTCGATTACGCGAGCTGGTACGGCGTGCCTAAGGACGACCCTATCCGCGACCTGCCCGAAAACGCGAAATACAAGAACTGGTGGGGACACTGGAACATCCCGAGACTCACCGCGATAGCCGCGGCCCGCAAAGGCGACTCCTATCTGGCGCAGACCGCCTGGAAGCGCTTCCTGAGCGGTATCATCGGCCCTGACGGCAAGGTAGCCGAAAGAGTGAGCCTCACGCCGATCGGAGGTCCGGATGTGCTGGAGCCTTCCGTCGAGGACCCGAATGTCAGCACCAACGATGTCGCCCAATGGAACCTCGAAGCCATCATCATCCAGGAGCTGCTGAAGGACTCCATCCCCGAGCTCAAGGACATCAAACCCGCTCAGCAGCAGCCACGGCGCAGGTAGGCTCAGAGCAGAGCGCTGCGGAACTGCCAGAGGACTATGCCGACGGATACGGACACGTTGAGGGAATGCTTGGAGCCGAACTGCGGAATCTCAAGCGAAAAATCCGAAGCGTCCACGACATCCTGACGCACACCGTCCACCTCGTTCCCGAACACGAAAGCATAACGGCCGCCTCTCTCAGGACAGAAGTCCTGCAGGGGGACGGCCTTTTCGGTCTGCTCTATGCTTATGATGGTATAGCCATCTTCTTTGAGGGCCGCGACGGCCTGCATGGTGTCGTCGAAGTGCTCCCACGGGAGGCTGTTTTCCGCCCCGAGGGCGGATTTATGGATCTCGGCCGACGGCGGGCAGGCACAAATCCCGCACAGTATGATACGGTCCGCCTTGAACGCGTCGCCGCTGCGGAATGCGCTGCCGACATTGTGCGCACTGCGTATATTGTCAAGAACCACCACCACACCGGACGGCGGGAGCGCCCTGTATTCTTCCGGTCTTACGCGGCCAAGTTCGATATTCTTGAGTTTCCTGTCTGACACGGGGCAAAGGTACTGAAATAATCATTATATTTGCCCTCGTTCAAACACTAAAATATGAAACAGGACATCCAAATAATCGACCTCATCAAGAAGGAAAAGGAGCGTCAGGAATCAGGGCTTGAGCTCATCGCTTCCGAAAACTATGTCACCGAAGGCGTGCTGAAGGCAATGGGATCCATCTGCACCAACAAGTATGCGGAAGGCTATCCGGGCAAGCGCTACTACGGGGGATGCGAAGTGGTGGACCAGATTGAGCAGCTGGCCATCGACAGGCTCAAGGCTCTGTACAATGCCGAATGGGCCAATGTGCAGCCGCACTCGGGAGCCCAGGCCAACATGGCCGTGACCATGGCCATTCTCCACCCGGGCGACACCTTCATGGGGCTCGACCTCAGCCAGGGAGGACATCTCACCCACGGTTCTCCGGTCAACGCATCCGGCATCCTCTATCATGCGGTCGCCTATGGCCTTGACCCGCAGACGGGGACGATCGATTACGACAAGATGGAGCAGACGGCGCTCGAATGCAAGCCGAAGCTCATCATCGGCGGAGCCTCCGCATACTCGAGAGAGTGGGACTACGCCAGGATGAGGGAGATAGCGGACAAGGTCGGGGCGATCCTCTGGATTGACATGGCCCACACCGCCGGACTCATCGCCGCCGGACTCTTGAAGAATCCTGTTGAATATGCCCACATCGTGACATCCACCACCCACAAGACCCTTCGCGGTCCACGCGGCGGCGTCATCCTCATGGGCAAGGACTTCGACGACCCTCAGGGCAGGACAACCCCTAAGGGAGTTGTCAAGAAGATGAGCCAGATTCTTGACTCTTCCGTGTTCCCGGGAGTGCAGGGCGGTCCGCTGGAGCATGTCATCGCAGCCAAAGCCGTAGCATTCTTCGAAGCGCTCCAGCCGGAGTTCAAGGACTACCAGAAGCAGGTGGTCGCCAACGCCAAGGCCATGAGCGACGAGTTCATCAGGCGCGGCTACAAGATAGTCAGCGGCGGTACGGACAACCACCTCATGCTCGTTGACCTCAGGGGCAAGTTCGAGTCTCTCACCGGGCGCATCGCCGAGACCCAGCTCGAAAGGGCGGGCATCACCGTCAACAAGAATATGGTACCGTTCGATACCCGTTCCCCGTTCCAGACCTCCGGCATACGCGTCGGCACACCGGCCATCACCTCAAGAGGATATGTAGAGAAGGACATGGTAGAGATAGTAGGACTCATAGATGAGGCCCTCACCTCCTGCGCCGAGCATGTGGACGCTCTCAGCCTCAAGAAGGGAGAGGTCCCTACCGAAGAGCAGAGCGCCGGGCTCGAGGCTCACGCCAAGACCCTTGAGAGCATCAAACGCCGCGTCAACCAGATGACGGCAGGCGTGCCGCTCAATAAGTATTAATACGATTTCAAATGACGTATAGGGGCTGGCCAGATATAATCTGACCAGCCCCTGTCTGTTCCGTACTTCGTTCCGTCTCAGGCTCAGTCGCTTACAGCGCTCGCGAGAAGCCTCTCCAGGTCTTTGCGCAGGAGTCTGCCCTCGATGGAGATGAACACGCATTCGCCGGGTTCAGTGGCGGTCATGACGAAGCTGGTCACATACTCCCCTTCCGGGACGATGTAGATCCTGACGCGCTCCCCGTCATCCTTGGCCTCGAGAAGGAGCTCATATCTGCCGTTACGCACCATCTTGTCCGCGTCTTCGGCGAGCGATGCGTTGATTTTAGGATTCTCACTGTCTATCAGGTACATGCCTGTCATCTCTTTGATATATGGAGTGAGGTTGACATCCTCGTCCAGCATCTCTATCTCCGGAATGCTTCCCATGAGCCGGAACATCGTCGGGGAGATGTAGACCGCGCTCACGTTCTTCTCGTCGGAGTATTTGTTGTAGATTGACTTCCCGTCCTGCGCGAATGCCGTTGCGACGAGGAGGGAAAAGGCTGCGATAAGGGCTATTTTTTTCATGATGATTTGTTTTTATTTCTTGTTGATGTTGTCAATTATCCTGGACGCCTTGTCCACCTGAGACAGGGCGGCGTCCGTCATCTCCCTGCCGGCGTTGATCTTGCTCGAAATGTATCCGAAAGTTCTCTCCAATTCGGCGTAGGCCGCCTGTGGATCCGTAAAAGTGTCAGCCGGCATACGGCTGGCGCTCTGATAGTTCAGGCCCACCGTCAGGGCTGCCGCCACGGCCACCGCCGCAGGAATCAGGGCAAACCTCCAGGCCTTCCTGCCCGGAACGCTCTTCATTGCACAGGCCGCCGTAAGGGCGTCTTCGACTCTCCGGTGGAGACTCTCCGGTACCGGCACTGAACTGTCCGAAGCGATCTTCTCGAGCTCTTCCAAGTCTATCCTTTCTATGTCTTCTTGGCGTTTCATATCTTGTCTATGGATTTTCTGATTTTTCTCCTCGCGTTGCTCAAGTGCACTCTCAGGCTGAGATAGCTGAGACCCGTCCGCTTCTGTATCTGCTCGTAACTGAGATCATCGAAGACCTTCATCATCAAGACCGTCCTCTCGCTCTCGCTTAGCGTGGACATCCGTCCAATCGCCGCTTCGAGCTTCTGGCGACCGTCCAGTCTCTCGTCCGGGAGGGCCTCGTCAGAGGCCTGCAGGGGCAGCTTTTCCTCGCCATCGGGCCGGCATCTGCGGAGCTTGTCCACACAGATGTTGCGCAGCAGGCGTATGCAGTAGGCTTTGGGGCTGCTTATGCCGTCAAGCGCATCCGCCGCATCCCAGAGTCTCAGGTACAGGTCCTGCACCGCGTCTTCAGCGTCAGGGGTCGACTCCAAGATGTAGAACGCAACCCGGTAAAGCTCGTCCTGGAGAGGAAGATACTCTTTTCTGAATCTTTCGGCCGTCATTTCGCCGCGCTTACCAGTTTGCCGACATTGTCCATGTCTATCGTGCCGTACAGGCAGATGAGCGACCCCTCGTCCGGCGCGAAAATCACCAGATCCTTGACCTTTGTCCCGTCGCCGGAGACATAGCCGTAGATATAGACCGACTCCTCGTCGTCCTTGGCGGACATCAGGAGTTCGACTCCGTCAAGCAGCCTTCTCATCTTCCGGTTGAAGTCCCGCCTGACTTTCGGGCTGCAGTCTTCGTAATCCGCCACGGTGATTCCTTTGATGGATTTCATCGCGTTGAAAGCAAGCCGCGCCTGTTCCCTCTCCTGTCCGTCCATATCGTCATCATAGAGACTGACGGCTCCCGCCTTCTTTACGAGGTATGTCATGAATTTCCCGAGATTGATGCTCTCGAATTCATCGTGGTGGCGGTAATCGTTGATCAGGGCGTTTATCGCCGTGCGGGGGACTTTCTTCCCCTCCGGCTTCGCCTGGGCCTGACAAAACACAGTGGCCGCCAGCACAAGAGTAATTATCAATAAAAACTTTTTATTCATATTCATTGTCGTTTTCGTGACGCGTCATATAATAGACGGACGAGGCCGGGAAATGTTAAGGGCCGGCTGAAAACAATTTCCAGCCGGCCCCTTCTGCCATGCAGCCGCCATCAGAGGCCCGGCTGCTTATGTCTTTAGCCTAATTGCTCTGCTCGATGGCGGCCTGCGCCGCCGCAAGGCGGGCGATAGGCACGCGGAAAGGAGAGCAACTTACATAGTCGATGCCTATCTTGCTGAAGAACTTGATGGAATCCGGGTCACCTCCATGCTCGCCGCAGACGCCGCACTTGAGATCGGCACGCCTTGCGCGACCTGACTGTACACCATACTCCACAAGCTTGCCGACGCCCTTGGTGTCGATGGTCTGGAACGGATCGGCGTCAAGAATCTTGTGGCCGAGATAGTTGCCCATGAAGGTCCCGACATCGTCGCGGGAGAATCCGAGGGTCATCTGGGTAAGGTCGTTGGTGCCGAAGGAGAAGAACTCCGCCGCACGGGCCATCCTCTCACCGGTGAGAGCGGCACGCGGGATTTCGATCATGGTCCCGAAATGGTAGTTGATCGTCTGTTCGAAATGGACCTCGACCTCAGCCTTGATACGGTCGCAGATAGCCTTCTGGAAACTGAGTTCGCGGGCGGATACCGTCACAGGGATCATGATTTCCGGCTGCGGGTGATATCCCTCCTTCTGAAGTTCCGCCACAGCGGTGAAGATGGCCCTGTACTGGGTCTCGGCGATGAGCGGATAAGCCACATGCAGGCGCACACCGCGAAGTCCCATCATAGGGTTCACCTCGTGGAGGCTCTCGCCTCTCTTGATGACCTCGGACACGCTGATGCCGAGCTCCTTGGCGACCTCCTTCTCTTTCTCTTCCGTCTTAGGCACGAACTCGTGGAGAGGCGGGTCAAGCAGACGGAACACCACCGGCTTGCCGTCCATCACGCGGAGCGTGCTCTTGACGGATGCCTTGATGAACGGCTCCAGCTCCTCAAGGGCGGCCTTACGCTCCTCGTCGGTGTTGCAGAGGATCATCTTGCGCAGCTTGGCGAGAGGAACTTCAGAGTTCTTGCCGTAGAACATGTGCTCGATACGGAAAAGTCCGATACCCTCGGCTCCGAACTGCATCGCCTTCAGCGCATCCTCCGGCGTGTCGGCATTGGCACGCACCCCGAGGCGGCGATACTTGTCCACGATGTTCATGAACTTGATGAACACCGGATTCTCGCTCGCATCCATGGTATCCACCTTGGATGCATACACGACACCCTTGGAGCCGTTGAGGGAGAACCAGTCACCCTCTTTGTACACCTTGGAATTCTGGCCGAACTTGACGGTCTTCTTGTCAAGGTCGATTATCATGGACTCACAGCCGACTATGCAGCACTTGCCCCAGCCGCGGGCGACGAGAGCGGCGTGCGAAGTCATGCCGCCGCGTGCCGTAAGGATGCCGGCGGAAGCGCGCATGCCCTGGATATCCTCAGGAGAAGTCTCCTCACGAACAAGAATCACCTTCTTGCCAGCCTCGGCGGCCTCCATCGCGGCCTCGGAAGAGAACACGAGAGTACCGACGGCTCCGCCCGGAGAAGCGGGAAGTCCGCGCGCCACCATCTTGGCGGCTTTCTCGGAAGCGGCGTTGAGTACAGGGTGGAGAATCTCGTCAAGCTGCGCAGGAGAAACTCTCATCACGGCCGTCTTCTCATCAATCATGCCTTCTGCGAGCATGTCTATGGCCATCTGAAGCGCGGCAAGGCCTGTACGCTTGCCGATACGGCACTGAAGCATCCAGAGTTTGCCTTCCTGTATGGTGAACTCGATGTCCTGCATGTCGTGGAAGTGCGCCTCAAGCTTCGTGCGGATCGCGTCAAGCTCGGCATACACCTCAGGCATCGCCTTCTCAAGAGACGGGAGCTCCTTGTTATGCTCGTTCTTGGTCGCCTCGTTGAGAGGGTTCGGGGTGCGGATTCCGGCCACTACATCCTCGCCCTGGGCGTTGATGAGCCATTCGCCATAGAACTTGTTGTCACCGGTGGCAGGGTTGCGGGAGAACGCCACGCCGGTGGCGGAAGTCTCGCCCATGTTGCCGAACACCATGGACTGCACGTTCACCGCCGTTCCCCAGTCATCAGGAATCTTCTCGATATGGCGGTATGCGATGGCCCTCTTGCCATTCCATGACTTGAAGACGCCGCCGATGGAACCCCAGAGCTGAGCCTTGGCGCTGTCAGGGAACTCGACTCCGAGAACCTCCTTGACCTTCACCTTGAACTTCTCGCAGAGGTCCTTGAGCTCTTCTGCCGTAATCTCGGTGTCTGAGGTGTAGCCCCTGGCCTCCTTGAGTTCGGACATCATCTTGTCGAGCTGCTGGCGTATGCCCTGCCCGTCTGCCGGCTCTATGCCCTCAGCCTTCTCCATGACGACATCTGAATACATCATTATCAGACGCCTGTATGCATCATATACAAAACGCGGATTGTCCGTCTTTGCAATCATCCCGGGAATAGTCTCGGAGCAGAGGCCGATGTTGAGGATGGTGTCCATCATGCCCGGCATGGAACTTCTGGCTCCGGAACGGCAGCTCACGAGAAGAGGATCCTTCGGATCGCCGAATTTCTTTCCCATAAGTTTTTCGGTCGCGTTCAGGGCGGCCCTGACCTCCATCTTGAGATCCTCGGTATAACCGCCTCCGAGCTCATAATACTCGGCGCAGCATTCTGTAGTGATGGTAAATCCTGCCGGCACCGGCATGCCGAGCTTGCTCATCTCGGCCAGGTTGGCTCCCTTTCCTCCAAGGAGCTCGCGCATCGAGCCATCGCCTTCGGCCGTCTTGCCGCCGAAGCAATAAACTCTTTTCTTCGTTTCAAACATACTCTATAAATCCTTAAACATGCAAAGTTATTGAAAATTCCCGACTAGAGCAATTTCGCCGCAAGTTCAGACAGGCGGCTCCTCTCGCCCCTGCGCAGGAATATGTGCTGGAATATCCTCTGCCCGGCCATCTTCTCGCCAAGATGCGTCAAGCCGTTGGACCACTGGTCCAGATATGGCTGGTCAATCTGGAAGATGTCGCCCGTGAACACCATCTTGGTGCCCTCTCCGGCCCTGGTTATGATGGTCTTGATCTCGTGCGGGGTGAGGTTCTGGGCCTCATCGATTATGAAGTAGCATTTCCCGAGGCTCCGGCCCCTGATATAGGCGAGAGGCTCTATGATCAGTTTCTCCTGGGAGAGCATGCTCTCTATCCGGAGAGCCTCCCTTGAAGACGGGCGGAACTGGGCCTTGATGACATTGAGATTGTCCATGAGAGGCTGGAGGAACGGGGTCATCTTGGCTTTCTGGTCTCCCGGGAGGAACCCGAGTTCCTGATTGCCCAGCACCACGGCCGGACGCGAGATGATGATCTGCTCGTAGTCCTTCTCCTGTTCCAGAGCGGCCGCAAGAGCGAGCAGGGTCTTGCCCGTACCGGCCCCGCCGGTCAGGGAGACAAGTTCCACCTTCCGGTTGAGAAGGGCGTCCAAAGCCATCATCTGTTCCTCGTTACGAGGCCGTATGCCGTATGCCTCACGAGTCTTGATAAGCACTATCCTGTCACCTGCGGCATCATACCGCGCGCAGGCGGAACCCTCGGCACCGTTCTCCCAGACGAACTTGAACAGCTGGTTCGGGGCCGGCTCGGTCTTCATGACAGCCTCCCGCGGCAACGAGGTCTGAGGGCCATAGCACAGCTCCTGCATCAGTTCCGGGGACAGCGGCCTGGACTGGACCTCCTTGAGCGAATTCTCTATCCTCTGCTCCTCGACCTTGTCGGTCAGGTAGTCCTGCACCTCCATCCCCGCGGCCTTGGCCTTCAGACGGAGATTGACATCCTTGGTGACAAGCGCCACGAATACTCCCGGGTGATTGTCGCGTACCCACATCGCCGTGGCCAATATCCTGTGGTCCGGGATGTCGTCCACGAACATCTGCGAATACTCTTCACTGAACGGATGGTTCGGCTCCACCTTGACAAGGCCAAGGCCCTTGCCGATAGGCAGGCCGTCACGCCCGAAGCAGCGGCCCTCGGTGATGCGGTCGATTTCACGCATGAAGCCGCGCGCGTTGAAGGCCAGGGCGTCATTGCCCTTCTTGAACTTGTCAAGTTCCTCCACCACGGCGACAGGTATTACGATGTTGTTGTCCTGGAAATGCCTGAGTGCACGATAGTCGTGCAGGATGACATTGGTGTCCAGGACGAAGATTTTCGGTTTGCCCATAGTGTTATATTTTTCAGTCCTCCCCTTCAGCGTTACGCATCAGGGATTCCAAAATGGTCTGTATTCCTGATTTCTCCGAGAACTTGACATCCACGCCCTTCAGCTCCGCGGACGGATGTCCGAGAGGGAAATAGGCCACATCCTGAAGCAGCAGCTCCGCATCAAGATAGTCGAAGTCAGAATCCCGGATCTGCACCACGACGCCAGGCAGCTCGGAGAAAAGCACCCTGGCCGCATGCTTCTCCTGATAAGAGTGCATTATGGCAGATATGTCAGCCGCAAGCCCGCAGCCCTCCCCCGTCATCATGTCCAGGGTGGTCATCAGACCTCCCTCCCCGACAGAGGCTCCGGACAGCAGCAGCCCGTCCTCCACAAACTCGCGCACCACCTCGAAACAGTCGATGAAGCAGTCCGCGTCGCTGATGTCCGCCGGGACGTCACCTATCCCCGCCACCTGCGCGAGGAGAGAACCCCCGAGGCGGAAGTCGGCAGTGTCGAACGGTATGTAAATCACCCAGCTGTCAAGGTCCGGGACAAGGCTTCGCCCGCAGGCCCTCGCCTGTGACATCCTCGGATTCTCGGTCCGGAACGGCTCCTGGATGAAGATCTCCTCATCAGGTGCCGTGCAATCTATACCTATTCTGAAAGACAGGTCGCAAGACCGGCCCTGCCGCAAGGACGCCTCAGAGAAGCTGATTCCCAAAGCATCGACATAGTCGGCGGCACTCTGCACGGAAGCATAGAAAGAAGCCATCCGGCCCACCGACGCGTCATTCCACTTCCAGAAGGCCGCCGGCCGCAAATCTCCGAGCCTGAAATGCCCCTTCCGCCAGAGAACATCCTCAAGAGAAAGAGCCAGCCGGAAACGGGTGCAGGACTCCATATAGGCCAGAGGCATGGAACCGTCAGCACCGCGCACAAGCTCAAGGCATTTTCTTATGTCAAGGGAAGCGAGGTCAAACTCACCAACCGGGGGGTCGACTGTCTCGTCGATCACGGGCGGGCACACGGCGCCGGACTCCGCAGGCAGAACCTTTGCGCAGACAGTCCGGAGCAGTTGGGTGGGTGTACATTCCTGCTTCACTCCGTCGATGACATATTGAGAATACAAAGCCTCGGCCGTTTTCAACATTACAGTTCAGATTAGCAATCGTTAAAAAATAAGTTGCATCACCTTGGGCAATCTTAACATTAGTGCGTAAATTTAATTAAATTTGATGAAAGAAGAAAATTATGGAATACAATAAAGAAAGATACGACAAACTCATCCTGGACCTGTTCGACAAGCACCCTTCGGTCCAGAAGGACGGATTCACGCCAGGGGCATACAAGCCCGGACTCGGAGGGATGACAAGCTTTGACGCCGCCCTGGGGCAGCCATGGAAGAAGTACCCGTCCATCCATGTCGCAGGCACCAACGGCAAGGGCTCGGTCAGTTCGATGCTCGCCGCAGCGCTCGCCGCAAGCGGTCTCAGGGTCGGGCTCTACACCTCCCCGCACCTGATAGACTTCAGGGAGAGGATGAAGATAATAGAGAACGGCGGATGGAGAATGGTGAGCGAGCACTATGTATGGGACTTCCTCCAGAGCGCGCCGTCGGAAGGCCTCTCGTTCTTCGAAATCACTACCGGGATGGCATTCAGCTGGTTCGCCGCCGAAGAGGTAGACATCGCCGTGATAGAAACGGGGCTTGGAGGGAGGCTGGACAGCACCAACATCATAATCCCGGAGCTCAGTATCATCACCAGCATAGGCCTGGACCACTGCGCGATGCTCGGTGACACGCGGGCCATGATAGCCGCAGAGAAAGCCGGAATCTTCAAGAGCGGCGTGCCGGCCCTCGTAGCCGCGCGCGACCCTGAGACGGCGCCGGTATTCGAGAAGGCAGCCGCCGAAGCGCACTGCCCGCTCTTCTTCGCGGACGACTTCCCGGAAGAGGATTTCGGACTTGACCTGCACGGGCCATATCAGGAGGAGAACCTGCATACCGTCCTCTCCGCCCTCGAGATACTCGGAGTGGACGCCGACAAAGAGGCCATCTCGCACAGCGGGCGCATCACAGGCTTCCGGGGACGCTGGGAGAAACTCCGCGAGAATCCGGAGACCATCTGCGACATTGGCCACAACCCAGACGCGCTCCGCATCAATTTCGGCCGGCTGACCGGCAGCGGCAGACCGCTATTCATAGTATATGGAGTGATGGCGGACAAGGATATCCGCGCGATACGCCCCCTGATGCCCCCTCACGCCAGATATTACCTCGTCGCCCCGGCCATCAGCCGGTCTCTCCCTGTGGAGACCCTCTACGAGATGACCGGCGGTCTGGAGCGCCAGACTTATGACAGCGTGGCGGAGGGCGTCGAGGCGGCGCTGCACGATGCCGGAGAAGTCCCGGGGAGCCTCGTCTATATCGGAGGAAGCAACTTTGTGGTGTCCGAATGCATCTCCTATCTGGAAAAAGAGAGTTTATGAAACGGATACTCTGCGCACTTGCCATCGTGATGGCAGCATTGTCAGCCGTCGCCAAGGACGGTGACGGACACAGGCTCACCGCCCTCTGGGCCGACTACGAGAAGGCCGTCAAGGCGGACAGGCCCAAGAAGCAGGCCTCAACCCTTGAGGAAATCAAAAGACAGGCGGAAGCGAAGCGCCTCGCCTGGGACTTCTATGACGCGAGCCGGAAATATGTCCAGCTGCGCTCCGAGAGCAACTGGAAACTGCGCGAAGATCTCACCAGACAGATGGAACAGGACCTCGACAGGTTCGGAGAGCCGGTGGCGATAATCTACGACCGCCGCCACGACCAGGCCGACAGCCTCATTTCGTACATCAAGGCGAACGAGGCCAAGCTCAAATCTTCTTCCAACCCGGAGTTCTGGTCTCACGATCTTCTTATCCTGCAATACACTTTCGGAAATGTGCTTCCGCGTTTTCTGTCCAGCGACTATGATTACGCGCTATGGCACCTTTTCTCCCGGAACACAGACAACTCGGCAGCATCGGCCCTGATGCATCAGACCTATGACGGGACATATCCGCTCGGAGCCCTTGTACGCTATACCGAACTGGTGTCAAGGGAAGAAGAGGAATCCATGAAAAAACTGGCCTCAGAGCACAACGGCGATGCCGTGGGTGTTCTGGCGGAAGGCTTGCTGCTCAACAGGAAGTACCAGAAGATGAAAGACGACGGCACGGGCACATCGGAAGATTTCCGCCGGCTGCTTGACGACTGCTGGGAAGTGAGACGGAAAGCGATATTGATGAAAGGCACGGAGAATCTGATCGCCAACAGTTGGCCTTGGCCGCTATTCATCATGGGAAACCTGACAGCCAAGAGAATAAAAGCCTCAATAGAAGACGGGGAAGCCACCATTCTGCTCAGCAACCTGAGCAGCGCTACTGTCCAGATCAAGCGCGGACTTAAGACGGTATTCAAGGCCCATGTAAAAAACCCGGCACAGAGTTTCCATGTCTTCGACACGGTAAGGGTGAAAATCCCCGAATTGGATGATGGAGAATATGAGATGAATACCTCTTCAGGCAAGACAAAATACAACTACAACTTCAAAAAAAACACTCTGTCGATTGCCAGCCGCCTCAACTCGGACGGGATCGGAGTCTACGTGGCGGACTACCTGAGCGGCAAGCCGTTGGACCGCTATACCCTGACCCTGTTCCGTGATGACACCTCCATCTCCCGCATAGAAATCGACCAGAACGGGTTCACAACCATACCGGAAGCGTTTACCGAAAAGATCATCAAGGCCAATTACAGGTATAGACTGCAGGCAAGCTGCCGGGACGATAACGGCACACTCAGGAAAAGCAAGAAACACTGGATAACGGATTGGAGCATCCCCGATGGCGATTTCAACACCACGGGCGGCAGCGAGGCGACCCATTGTATGATACTCACCGACCGCTCCGCATTCAGGCCGGAGGAGACTGTACGATTCAAGACCATCCTCTACTCCGGCAGCAACGAATACAAAGCCGCCGATGCGGGAAACAAGCTGACAGCAGTCCTCTATGACGCCGAAAACAAGGAAATCAGCCGCCAGAGCCTTGTGACCGGAGAGTTCGGCAGCGCCGCCGGGGAGTTCTCCCTTGAGAAGAGAAGCCGCGGCGGGCTTTATTCCATCGCCATACTCCAAGGAGAGAAACACCTGTGCGGCACATCCGTGCTGGTGGATGAATTCGCGGCTCCGAGCTTCACCCTGGACTGGGAACCGGACGGCAGGCTCTACCTCCCCGGGGACGGGGTAAGCATAAAAGGCAGGATACGGTCATACTCGGGCCATAATCTCGGTGACGCCGCGGCAAGCTACAGGATAAGCAGGTACGGCAAGCTCTCGGACGAAGGACAACTGACGCTCACCCCGGACGGGAACTTCGACATCAGGTTCAGAGCCGGGGTGCAGGACTGGTCAAACTACCTCGTTTCCGTCAAGGTCACCGACGCCACCGGAGAGACGCTGGAGTTCAGCCGCAGCCTCTCTGTCAGGAATTACCTCCACAGCAACACGACAGTCAGAGACGCTTCCACAGGCAGCTTCACCGTCAAGGGACAGGATATCGACGGGCAGATAATAAGCAACGGCAGGCTGGGATTCAGCGTCACGCTGCAAGGCCCGGACAACGCCGCCTCGCACCCGACGCTCAAATGCGGATACGAACTCTCCCGAGACGGGAAGACCGTGGCCAGAGGAGACTCAAGGCCGGGCGAAAAGACGGAAATCCGGCTGGACGGACCTGGACTCTACATTCTCAGCACGCACTGCTCCGCTGTATCGGACAGCGGCATCAAGGCGGAAAGCAAGGAGCAGACCGGAATCTTGTATGTCCGCGACTCGGACGACACCTTGCACGATGACCTGAGCAGTTTCTTCAAGGAGACGGGACGGGATTCAGTCGAGCTTCAGATCGGCGCGGCCTGCGGCCAGGTATGGGCAGTAGCGGAACTTTACGGAGCCGGCAACATTCTGCTGGACAGGCGGTCTGTAGAGTTGAGGGGCATCAAGGGGGAAGAGGGGTCACTCAAGACCATAAGCTTCCCGCGCAAGAGAGGATATCCGTCAGAACTCAGCATCAAGGTACTGTGGTTCAAGGACAAAGAAAGCTACAGCTACAGCCGCGACTTCGCCTCCCTGGCAGACAACCCGAGGCTGCCGCTGAGTTTCAGCCGCTTCCTCGACACCACCTCTCCGGGGCAGGGATACAGTTTCGGCATCACCACACTCCCGGGAGTCGAGTGCGCGGCCACGATCTTTGACGCGGCCACGGAGACGCTCCGCTCCAACATCTGGCATGAGGTCACACCAGCCCGGCGTCCGCTTCCGGCAGTGTCGTTCAGCATCACTTCAGGAGAGTACGGGGAATCTTTTGACTATGTGGTGAGAGGATATGGGATGCGGCCGATGATGTTAAAGTCAGCGGCCACCATGAACCTCTCTGACAGCGGGGCCGTGATGGAAGAAGAGTTTGCCACGGATGAAGCCGTCGCGGGCAGCATCACCGCCGTCCGTGAGAACTTCGCGGGCACTGTGGCATGGGAACCTTTCCTGCTCTCAGACAAGGACGGCAGGATAGAATTCAGCTTCCGCAACGCCGACAAACTCTCCACATATTATGTGCAGCTCTTCGCCCACGACAGGCAGATGCACAACAGCGTGCTGCGCCGTGAGATGAAAGTGACCCTTCCGGTGAAGATTTCGGCGGTGGAGCCGCTGTTCCTCCACGACGGAGACCGCTATGTGGCAAGAGTGACCGTATCCAACAGTTCTGAGGGCAGCGTCGGGGGCAAGGTCTCGATCAGACTGCTCGACGGCAAGGATTACCGCAACGGGAAAGAGATGGCTTCGAGGTCCGGGCATCTGGAAGTCAAGGGCGGCGGCAGCGCGAGTTTCGAGTGCGAGGTGCAGGCCAAGGACATTGACAATCTGGGCTTGCTTGCAAGTTTCACCCCTGATGCGGAAGGCTCCGGGTCGGACGCCGTATTCGTCAGCATCCCGGTCTATCCGGCAGTTCAGACCATCATGGAGTCACATTCCGCCCTGTTCAAGGCCGGGATGGACAGGGACTCGCTGATAAGGGCCCTTCGCGGGAAGTTTGTCAATACCGACGGCTCGGCAGCCTCAGCCGGCGAAATCAGCATACTCCAGATGCTCAGGGATGCCGTACCGGCCCTGACCGTCCCGTCTTCAGACGATGCGCTGAGCCTGAGCGAGGCGTTGTATGCCGACTGGCTGCTGACAAAGATCCCCGGCGCAGACAGGATGACAGACAGTCAGAGGGATGATGTCACAGGCAGACTCGTCGCCGTACGCAACCCGGACGGAGGCTTCGGCTGGTTTAGGGGCATGAGTTCATCTCCAGTCGTTACGGCGACCCTGCTCGAAAGGTTCGCCAAAATGGGGGCCGGATGTCCGGGGGCTCTGGCTCCAGTCCTGCCGGATGCGGTCAGATTCCTCGACCGGTCGTTCCTGCAGGACAGCGCCAGGCCGCTCTGGTGCGGAGGTCTCAGCCTGGAGCAGTATCTCTATGTAAGGTCCCTCTTCCCTGATGTCAAGCCTGACACTGACGGGGCAAGAGACCTCAAGGCTTTCCGCAAAGCCGCGAGAGACTACCTCGTGCCATCCGGGCAGAGGGGACTCAACGGGCTCATATTCGCCAAGGCCCGGAGGATGAAGACCCTGAAGGCCCTGCTCGACAGGGAGGGCGGAGACGGACTCGCGGACTTCTTCGGCATCAAGCTGCTCTCCGGCCCGAGAATGCGCAATTCTCTGGAAAAGGACATCCTTTCCCTCACGGAATACGCAGAGCCGCACAATAGCGGCGGCATGTACTATCCCAATGCGGTGCTTCCTTGGCGCGGGCTGCTGGAGAGCGAACTCTATGCGCACTCAATGCTCTGCGACCTGCTCGCGGACTGCGGGCAGGACAGCATAGCCGAGGGCATCAGACTCTGGATAATGGTACAGAAAGAGACGCAGCAGTGGGAAAACGACCCTGCATATATAGAGGCGCTCGCATCGGTGCTCGCCGGCAGCGCAGAGACCCTCCAGACCAAGGTCATCGCATTGACGCTCAGCGTCAGCAGGCCATTCGGGCAGGTCAAAGCCGCAGGCAACGGATTCCGTGTCAGCAGAGAATACCGGCGCGACGGGAAGCCGCTCCGTGAAGGCGACTTGCTGCATGTCGGCGACAAGATAAGCGCGACATACAATATATGGAGCGAAGAGAACCGGAGTTTTGTGAGGCTGACAGCGCCGAGATGCGCGGCATTCCGGCCGGTGGAGCAGAAATCCGGACACTACGGGTGGATGGCGCGGCCTCTGTCCGTCTCAGGCTGGGCAAGTTTCACTCCGCAAGGCTACAGAAGCGTGCTCGCAGACAGGACGGAGTTCTGGTTCGACAGCTATCCGGAGGAGAAGACCAGCATCACCGAGGAGTTCTTCGTGACGCAGGAAGGCTGTTTCCAGGCGCCGGCCGTGGAGATAGAATCCCTCTACGCCCCTCACTACAGGGCCAATGACAAAGGCGCCGGGCCAATCAGGATCAGCTCATCTTTCTAGCTTCCGCCCGCACGGCGGCAGTTAGAAACTGAACTTTATCCTTACTATTGCGCTCTGACCGTCTGCACACTTCTTTTCAAGCGAAGGTTTGACAAGCCGTCCAAGCGGCCCGTAATCCCCGTCACTGTTTGACGGAATGAGGATAAAACCGTCCTTGTCAGAACCCAAGATTCTGAAAGCACTGTCCTCCCGGGTGTTCTGCCATGCAATGCACTTTTTGCTTTTTCTGCTGTATACCATTGAACACTCGCTTGCCTGGGATCCACAGAATCTGATGTAGATGTAGTCTCCCGTCTCATGATAATCCATGGGCAGCTTGTAGTAATCAGACAGCATATAGGCGCCGATATCTTCGCCCGCCGCATCATAGAAATACTTTGCAGGCATTGCCTTGTCTCCGAAATCGACTTTGAATGCCGGCACAGGGCCGTCCTTTTCAAGTCTGTAAAATATCGACTCAGAGTTCTGCGGCCTCAGATAGTAGGTATTGTCTCCAGACTGGCTTATGTTGTTCATCGAGAATGTGCAGTCTTCCCTCGGGATACTCTCGGATATCAGATGCCCGTCCCGGTCTATCATCCGCAGAGTATAGCCGCGTCCCTTCTTGTCGCTGCGCGAACTCATCGAAAAAGCCGAAAACAGGTAAAACCTGTCACCCGGGACAACGGCCAGGGCATCGGCCGGATCATCAAGACCTGTCAGGTCAATCTGGAAATTCTTATGTGTATCATATATGTCGAACACTTTTATTCTTGCATTTTCCAAAACACACAATTTCCCGTCAATATAGCAGATGTCAGATGCGGAGACATATTCGTTTGACGCCCGCCCGCGGGTAAGTTTCAGCGGGCCCTGCTGCCCGTCTCCGTTCAATGAGATGATGGCCCCTCTCGAGTCCAGAATGAATAGATTCCCCTGTCCGGCATTCAGCAATTTGGAGACGCCGGCGAACAAGACAGATTCGTCAATCGGCCGGACATCCACGATAGATACCACGTCCGATATGTCCTCTGACAAAGACGGTACGACGGCTTCTTCTTCAATAGAGGCTTCATTGCCAGACGTCTGATTCGCACAGGAGGCCAGCATCAACATGGCCATAAACATCAGTGCGGTTCTTCCCGTTCTCATACCATCTGCATTTACCAGAGCCCGACAAGAGGTTTCTTTTTTCATAAGGTGTTTCATAGAATTATAACTTAAAATAAAAACATCAATTTCAGATTACCTCGACATCGGAGGATGCGACCCAGCCCTGACGGCCGTCAGGCAGTTCGATGTTGCGCCAGCTCCCCACAGAGTCAAGCACCTTGACCTTGGTGCCCTCGTGCAGGATGAACAGATCCCGGGAAGAATCCGAAGACGGCGAACTCTTGACCGGGCTGACCGCACGCACGACCACGGCACTGTCCTCACGGAAATAGTCCGCCCGCTGCCGGGCCGCCATCGAGATCGAAAAGACGCAGAGCAGCAGAGACACGATGCCGGAAGCGAAGCCGGTCATGCGGGCCGCCTTGCCATGTCCGAGCAGGAACAGCAGGGTCAGGGCAAGCGTCAGGGCGAAAAGCCCTATACCTATCCCGGCCCACACATCTGAAGGCACAAGCCTGCTGAGACTCCTCATCCACACGCTCAGGAAAAACTCCGGGACACTCTCTATCTTGTCCTGCAGCAGAGTGCGCGTGAACTCAAGGTTGAAGCGGGCATCGGAGTGGGACGGGTCCAGGCGCAGAGCACGCTCATAATTGAGGACAGCGTGCGCGATATCATCCTCACGGAAACAGGCATTGCCGATGTTGAAATACAGGTCAGCCGATTCAAGGCCCATCTCCGCGATCCCGGTCCAGGCCTTTTCCGCTCCGGCCCAGTCCTCCGCAGCATATGCGGCGACACCGGCAGACCACAAAGAGTCCGCCTCAGCCCTGCCCGGTGCAGCCTGAACCGTCCCGGCAGGCAGAATCGCGAGAAGCGCGGCGACAACCGCAGCGCTCGCGCCGCCGCGGCCCTTGTGCCTGTTCCTGTTCATACATCCATCGATTTCTGAAATCACCCTCACAGCCTTGTCATACTGCGCCGTCACCTCCTGCATCTGGTCGGCAGGGGCGTAACGGGCATACTCACAAGCATCCAGCAAGGCCACATAATCCGAAGCAAGAGCCTCAGGGACACCGTTTTCCATCAGCTTCGCGGAGATATTCTCCTTGCTCATGTCAGAAATGTCCATATTGAGCTTGTCAGAGACATAGCCGAAGAGGGCCTTGTGCAACTCTTCGTAGAACGCCGTATAGAGATTCTTCTTCAAGAACTCCTCGCTCCGGGCCAGACGCTTGCGCGCCATCTTGTTGGCCGCACGGTTCTTGCTGCCGACGACATCCGCCCTCAACGCGGCCGAGCGCCGCAATCCGAAATACACGACCGCGCAGACTGCCGCGAGCAGAACGAGGATGACAAAGAACGCAGGAGTGCCCACGAAGAAGGTGCCGGCCTGACGGAAAGACGGGCGGCGGGTGGATATGTATCTGATGTCGCTGCCTATATTCCGGACATCCTTGCCGGACGGGCTCCTGACAATCTGTCCCGACGACTCGCCCGCTGACGCCTGGGCGCTGCCCTTGGCGACCCTGACAGGCAGGGCCTGCGTCCTGAGAGTCACATACTTCCCGGTGGAGATGTCGTAGTAGCTGTACTCCACAGGACCTATAGTGAAGTCGCCGTGGCTGCGCGGGATGAACGGATACTCGAACTGTTTCCCGCCCTGCACATCTGAAGTTTTCACGTCATAGACCTCAAAATCCGGCGGGAAGCTGACCCTCGGCGCTTCCAGAAGAGCGACATTGCCCTTGCCGGTCACGGTGAGGACAAGAGACGCGGCGTCGTGGGTCTGGAGGGAGTCGCGCGTCAGAGATGCGGCGATGCGGAACTGACCGACCCCGCCGCCGAAGGTGGCGGGCGCTCCCGGCGGGAGCGCGCTGACCGTCACGGTCAGCGGGTCGGTCGTCACCCTCTTGCGGACAGTCTGAAAGTCATCCATGAAGAAATCGTCGAAAATGCTCCCCGTTGACTGCCGCTGCATCCTGACATTGACAAGGCACACAAGTTCAGCGGGAGCTATCCGGATTTCTCCGGCCTTCTGGGGAATCAGCGTCCAGCTGCGGAGCACCGCAGTGTTGTAGATCTTCTCGTCAAGACTCTCCCTCTTGAACTCTATATTGGACGGAGCCTGGACCTCCTGGCTCCAGAACCCGTTGAAATCCGGGAATTTGGCATTCTCTATACCGGCGATATTGACCCTCTGGTAGAGCTTCAGAGTAGCGGTCACGGGCTCGCCCACCATAAGTTTCCGCTTGCTCAGCGTAAGCCTCAGGAACATATCCTCCGGACTCACCGACCCTGCGGACTGGGCCGCATTGCCGCCGCCCTGGCTTCCGGACGACGAGGCCCCGCCCTGGGACTTGGCCCCGTCGGATACCACCTCGACCTCCGGCATGTCGGAGCTGTAGTGTTTGCCCTTGACTTTCACCTGCGCCGCCTGGAGACGGAAATGCCCGGTCTTCTTCGGCATGAGGATATAGGTATATGTTGTCTGCGAAGTCTTGGTCCTGTGCCCGTTGACTATGGACATCGAAGATGAGCGCCCCTTCTGCGGGCCCCACACAAGCTGGAAATCCTCCCCCGCGCTCCACTCGAAATCCGAAGGCGCGTCCTCCCCGGAGATCACAAAAGTCACGTTGAACTGCTCGTTGACCCCCACGAGATTGGGGGCCTGCACCTTGATTGTCGGCTGGGCATAAGCGAGAGCCGCCGACAAGAGCACGGCTATGGCTGAAATCAATCTTCTCATCATCACCAATTCTTCTCCTTTTGTCTTGACTGCAGCAGGGCGGCCTTCTCTTTCTCGACCTTGCTGCGGGTCTCGTCTTCCTTGGCCTGGACAGCCTTCAGCATCTGTTGCGCCTGCTGAGGCGATATCCCCGTCTGAGGCTGCTGTTGTCCCTGCTGTCCGTCACCGTTGTCCTGTTTATCCTGATTCCCCTGCTGGTTCTGGTCCTGCCTGTCCTGGTTTTTGTCCTGATTCTGATCCTGATTCCGGTCCTGGTTCTCATCCTGTCCCCCGCCTCCATTCTGCTGCTCCTGCTGATTCTGGAGCATCTTCTTGGCATAGATATAGTTCTCCTTGGCGTCCAGGTCATCCGGATCGAGGAGCAGGGCATTCCTGAACGCCTGTACTGCCGCAGCATAATCCTTGCGCTTCAAGGCGACATCTCCGGAGTTGAAATGACAGCTCGCCGGAGCACCCTCGGGGGCAATCGCCGACAAGGCCTTCCCGGCACCCTCATAATCCTCCTGCCTGTACAGGGACGAAGCCAGATTGTACTGCGCATTCATAGAGGTCGAGTCCTTGAGGACGGCCTTGCGGTAGTCTATCTCAGCCTCCTTGAACTCTCCCTTGCGGAACTTCCTGTTGCCGGCCCTGACATCCCGCTTGTCCGCCTGCCCCGCAGCCGCGAGCGCGAGCGACAAGAAGAACAACACGGCAAATATCTTCTTTGCTTCCTTAATCATCAGAACAACCTCCTTTTTGGCTTCCTCTCCCCTATGAGCATCTCCAGCACGAAGAGCAGGAGAGCCGCCGCGAAGAAATACATGTACTGCTCGTCATATTCCTCAAACACGACGGAGTTGAACCTCTCGTCCTCCATCTTGCCGATGTCGTCTATGACAGGATTGAGGCCGAACTCCTCGTTGCCGGCGCGCACATAGGCTCCGCCTCCGGCGGCGGCTATCTTCTTAAGGGCCGGCTCGTCAAGTCTGGAGACGACAATCCGCCCGTCCTTGTCCTTGAGCAGCTCCCCGTCAATCTTCAGAGGCTGCCCGTCCGGAGTCCCGACACCTATAGTATATACCTTGATACCCGTCTCGTTCGCCTCACGCGCCGCGCCCGCGGCATCATCCTCGTGATTCTCGCCGTCCGTTATCACGATGATGGCCCTGCTCTTCTCGCTCTGCGCGCTGAAGCTCTTGGCGGCCGTGCGGATGGCGTCCCCGATGGCCGTACCCTGCACAGGCACGGAGCGGGTGTCTATGGAACTCAGGAATATCTTGGCGGACACATAGTCGGTCGTGACCGGCAGCTGCACGAATGATGTCCCCGCGAAAATCACCAGTCCGATCCTGTCTCCCTGCAGCCTGTCCACGAGTTTAGAGATGGCAAGTTTGGCCCTTGAGAGCCTGTCCGGAGAATAATCCTGCGCGAGCATGGAGTTGGACACGTCAAGGCATATCACGATTTCCGCGCCCTTGGTCTCCCTCTCCACCAGTTTCGCACCCAGCAGAGGACGGGACAGTCCGATGGCGAAGCAGGCGAACGCCAGACTGAAAAGCACGGTCCGCCACCACCCCTTGGACGATGACCACGACGGCATCAGTTCGCGCACCAGGGCTTCATCCCCGAAAGCGCGCAGCCGGCGGCGGCGGAAAAACCGCAGCAAAGCGTATACGACAGGGAATACGGGGACGAGCAGCAGCAGCCACAGATAAACCGGTTGAGCAAAATACAGCATTACGGCAACCTCCTCAACATTAGTCCGACAAGCAATTCAAGAGCAAGGCAGATAAGGGCCGCAAGGGCATATCCCCCGAAAAGTTCCTTATAGACAGGGAAACTGTCCACGGTGGTGCGGGCGGTCTCCATCTTGTTGATCTCGGAATATATCTCCGCCAGCTTGGTGTTGTCCGTAGCCCTGAAATAGCGCCCGCCAGTAGTCTTGGCAACCTCCTTGAGCAGGTCTTCATCTATCTCCACCTGCATGTTGCGCACCTCCACTCCCCACGGTGTCATCACCGGATAAGGGGCTGTACCATTGGCCCCCACACCTATAGTATATACGCGTATGCCATAGGTCTTGGCGATTTCCGCGGCAGTCTGGGGAGCTATCTCCCCCCTGTTGTTGACTCCGTCCGTCAGGAGTATCACCACCCGGCTCGGGGCGTCGGAATCCATCATCCTCGCCACGGCGGTGGCAAGTCCGTTGCCTATGGCCGTGCCGTCCTCGATCAGGTCGGTCTGGACCTCCTTCATCAGGTTGATGAGAGTGGCCCTGTCTGTGGTAAGCGGGCACTGCGTGTAGCTCTCCCCCGCGAACACCACTATGCCCATCCGGTCAGAAGGCCGCTGGGAGATGAACTCTATCGCTATATCCTTGGCCGCCGAGAGCCTGTCAGGAGTGAAATCCCGCGCAAGCATACTCGTGGACACGTCCATGGCGAGAACTATGTCTATGCCTTCGGTGTCCCGCTTCTCCACTTCATTGGAGGAACGCGGGCGCGCAAGGGCCACGATTATCAGAGACAGGGCCGCTATGCGCAGGGCAAAAGGCAGGTGCCTGATGACGGAGAGCACCGACCGCCCGCCCTTCGTCCACGGCCGGACCGAAGACACCCTGAGATGCGGCCTGCGCTCCCTGAGCTCGATATAGAGATAACGCGCCGTCAGGAGCAACGGCAGCAGCAGGAGCCACAGCAGATACGGATACTCAAAGAACATCCTCTTTCCGCCCCTCCTCAGGCTCTATCTTGTATGTGGATGTGACAAAGCGCACAGCCACAGGCAACGCCGCGGCATTCTGCTCGTCACTCGCTATAAGTTTCGCGAACTTGACGAAGTCGGCGCGCTCGAAGAGCGCCTGCAACTCCGAATACATCTCAGGAGTGATATCCTTCTCCTTCTTCAACGCCGAGAAAAGTTCAGAAGTCGTCATCTCCGGCGCATCCACCCCGAACCTCTCGTCAATATAATCTTTAAGTGCGTCCGTTATGCCGGAATAGAAGGCCTTCTGCTTCTCCGGCACCCAGAACGAGTTGCCCCTGAACCTGTCCAGGCGGCGCAGGGCCACAATATGAGGCGGATCATCGCTGTGCTGCACTTCACCCGCCGCCCGCGCGCGCCTCATCTTGATAAGGCAAACCACGAGTATCACGAACGCGGCGGCAAACCAGAACGCGGCAAGCCACGGGGCGATCTCCCTGAAAGTCAGCGGATAGCCCATCTGCCCCTTGATATCGTGCATCACGAATGTGGCCGTATCCACAGGCATGGTCTTGACCTCCAGGGCCGGAGCGTCAAACAGAAGCGTGTCCACGGCCCCGGTCCCGTCGACACGGCGGACCGCAATCTGCGGCAGGGTATACTGCCCCTCCTCGAACGGGGCTATGATTATGCTCCCCTGTATCTGCATCCCGGAAGCCGACTTCTTGAGAGTGTCAAGCTTCCAGTTCCTGACCAGGGTGAGGGTATCATTTGAGACCCCGCTGAAGTCCTGCAGGGCGAGTGAGGTGCCCGGCTTCACGGAGTCAAGCCGGAAACCATATTCCAGCTGGTCGGCTACAAGGACAGAATCCCTCTGGGTCAGCGGCTTCAAGAAAGCCTGCCCGGAAGGGACCACGTCCAGCATGGCGGCCAATATGAGAGTCAACAATCTCATCTGCGTGAAAACAAAGCCATCAGACCCTTCACATAGTCAGAGTCCGTGGCGATATCGACATTATCTATCCCGTACTTGTTGAACAAGGCACCCTCCATCTGCGAGAGCGCGGAGAACCAGGCCGAATACGCCTGGCGCACCTTGCGGCTGTCCGTATTGATCCAGGCGGCCTTCCCCGTCTCGCTGTCCTTGACATGCACGAGGCCCATGGCCGGGATTGTCCTCTCCCGCGGGTCATGAACCTTGATGACGCTCAGGTCGTGCCGGCCGGCGGCGACTTTGAGCCCCTCCTCATATCTCGGAGCACCGTCGGCGTCCACATCCAGCAAGTCGCTGAGCAGAAACGCGGTACACTTCTTCTTGATGGCATTGGTCAGATAGCGCAACGCTCCGGTGATGTCCGTCCCGTCCGAAGTGGGCTGAAGTTCAAGCATCTCGCGTATGACACGCAGCAGATGTGTGCGCCCCTTCCTCGGCGGGATGAACTTCTCGACCTTGTCGGAGAAGAACAGGACCCCCACCTTGTCGTTGTTGAGAATCGCGCTGTACGTCAGCACTGCGGCGATCTCGGCTATCCGGTCGCGCTTCGTCTGCACCGCAGTGCCGAAAAGCCCCGAACGGCTGACATCCACAAGCAGCACCACGGTAAGCTCGCGCTCCTCCTCGAACACCTTGACATAAGGCGCACGCAGTCGGGCCGTGACATTCCAGTCCATCGAGCGGACATCATCTCCCCACTGGTACTCCCTCACCTCGCTGAACGCCATGCCGCGCCCCTTGAAAGCCGAATGGTACTCGCCGGCGAAAATCTGGTGCGAGAGGGCCTTGGTCCGGATCTCTATCTTCCTGACCTTCTTCAGCAGATCCGATGCGGCGCTATGGGACAATGACGGCATTGATGATCTGCTCGATAATCTGCTCAGGAACGACATTCTCGGCCTCAGCCTCGTATGTGAGGCCTATCCTGTGGCGGAGCACCTCAGGACATACGGCACGCACATCCTCCGGAATCACATATCCACGCCTCTTGATGAACGCATAGGCCTTGGAGGCCATGGACAGGCTGATGCTGGCACGCGGCGAGGCTCCATAAGAGATGAAGCCCTTGAGCTGGCCGAGTCCGTAATCCTCCGGGCGGCGGGTCGCATACACGATGTCGACTATATAGCGCTCTATCTTCTCGTCCATATAGACTTCCCTGACGACCTCCCTCGCGCGGATAATGTCCTGCGGCCCCACGACCTTGGACGGCTGCGGGAACTCGCCGCTGTTGTTCATCCTCACGATGAGCCTCTCCTCGTCGCGGTCAGGATAGTCCACAACGACCTTGAGCATGAAGCGGTCGACCTGGGCCTCCGGGAGAGGGTAGGTCCCCTCCTGCTCGATAGGGTTCTGGGTCGCCATCACAAGGAACGGCTCCGGGAGGGGATAGGTGCGGTCACCGATTGTGACCTGACGCTCCTGCATGGCCTCAAGCAAGGCGGCCTGCACCTTGGCCGGGGCCCTGTTGATCTCGTCCGCCAGCACGAAGTTCGCGAAAATCGGACCCTTGTGCACCTCGAAGGCCTCCTCCTTCTGGGAATATATCAATGTGCCGGTCACATCGGCAGGAAGCAGGTCAGGGGTGAACTGGATACGGTTGAACTTGGCGTCCACAGCCTTGGCGAGGGTGCTGATGGCAAGGGTCTTGGCAAGACCCGGGACTCCTTCGAGCAAGATGTGGCCGTCTGCAAGCAGGGCGATGAGCAGATTCTCTATCAGGTGCTTCTGCCCCACGATCACCTTGCCCATCTCAAGGGAGAGCATGTCCACGAACCCGCTCTCCTTCTGGATGCGGTCGTTGAGCTCCCTGATATTTACACTTTCCATATATTTATCTATTTTTGCACTCGTTATGCGTTATATCATCAAGCTGTCCTACTGCGGCGAAGCCTTCCACGGATGGCAGATCCAGCCTTCCGCGCCGAGCATCCAGCAGGCCCTCGAAACCGCCTTGCGGACACTGCTCCGCCACGATACCGCCGTCACCGGTGCAGGACGCACTGATGCCGGAGTGAACGCGGTGGGATATATCGCCCACTTCGATGCCCCGGAGGGGCTGGACACCGGACATCTGGTCTGCAAATTGAATGCCATCCTGCCGGACGGGATAGCCGTCATTTCCGTCCGCCCAGCAAGCGGGGAATTCCACGCGAGATTCGATGCCACAAGACGCGAATATACCTACTTCCTGCATAGGACCAAAGACCCCTTCGTGGAGAGATTCTCCTATCTGTACACCTACCCGGGCCTGGATTTCGAGAAGATGAACCGCGCCGCCGCCCTGCTGAAAGGCAGGCACGATTTCAGCTGCTTCGAGAAGACAGGGACCGATGTCAAGACATCGATCTGCACCGTCGGCGAGGCTCTGTGGAGACCCTACACCCCGATAGTGTCCACTTTCGGGATCGGGACAGGGGGAGACGGGCTCTACTGGGAATTCCGCATCAGCGCAGACCGCTTCCTGAGGAACATGGTCCGGGCCGTGGTCGGCACGCTGCTTGAAGTAGGGAGGGGCAAAAGGAGCGAAGATGACTTCGCTTCCCTCATCCTCACCCCGGAAACGGGGCGCGGGCGGAGCAGCAGAAGGTGCGCCGCCGGGGAGAGCGTGCCGGGTCACGCGCTCTTCCTGTCAGGCGTTGTTTATGAATAAATGCCCCGCTATCCGAAAAAATTGAGTATATTTGTATTAAATTCAGATTTATATGCTTTTTAATTTGCTCCAGACAGACATTGCGGAAGCGATACCGGCCCCGCAGGAGATGTCATACTCTCTGATCGAGATGGCCGCGAAAGGCGGCCCGCTGATGTGGGTGCTGCTCGCCCTCTCTATTGTCGCAATCTATATCTTCGGCAAGAAATGGTGGCAGATACGGCACGCCGGCAAACTGGACAAGGACTTCATGATGGACATCCGCGACTACATCCACGAAGGCAAGATAAAGTCGGCGAGAACCCTCTGCACAAAATACGACACTCCTGTGGCAAGGATGGTGGAGACCGGCCTGGCGCACATCGGAAGACCGATGGCTGACATCCAGTCCGCAGTGGAGAACACCGGCAACATGGAAGTGGCCAAGCTTGAGGCGAGCCTCCCTTACCTCGCCACGATTTCCGGCGGCGCCCCGATGATCGGATTCCTCGGCACGGTGCTCGGCATGGTGCAGGCGTTCTTCAACATGTCCAACGCCGGCAACAACATCGACATCACCCTGCTTTCGGGCGGTATCTACACGGCGATGATCACCACCGTGGGAGGACTCATCGTGGGCATCCTCGCGTACTTCGGGTACAACTTCCTCTCCGCCAAGGTGTCAAGCCTCGTGTTCAACATGGAGAACGCCACCATCCAGCTGATGGACGCGCTTGAAGACCCCGCTGCCGTAAACATGGAGGGCAAATAATGGCACTCAGGAGAATCACAAAGGCAGATGCGAACTTCTCGATGTCCTCGATGACGGACATCGTGTTCCTCCTGCTCATATTCTTCCTCGTGACCTCGACGCTGGTGAACCCCAACGCCCTGAAACTCCTGCTCCCGAAGAGCACCGGACAGGTGGGCGCCAAGGCCACGGCCAGCGTGTCAATCAAGGACTGGGGAGACGACCGTTACACCTTCCACATCAACGGCGACGAGATGCCGGTTCCTCTGTCAGAGGTCGAGGACGAGCTGGTAGGACTGCTGCAGAACGAGGAAGACCCCACCTTCGCGATCTACTCGGACGAGAGCGTCCCGGTAGGAGAGATCGTGCAGGTGATGAACATAGCGAAACGCAACCATTACAAGGTGATATTGGCGACACAGGCAGAATAATGGCAGGCAAAAGAGACTGGAAGTTAAGTGGCGACCGCCTCGCAGGCATCACAGGCATCGGTCTGACGGTGGCTGTACACACGGCCGCGCTCACTCTCGTCTCGTTCACGGGCATCAAGTACATCTATCCCCCTCCGGAGGAGAAGACGATGCTGATAGATTTCTCGGAAGACATGGAAGTGCCCGTACAGGAATACAAGGGCGCCGCTCCGAGATCCGAGAACCCGGACAAGACCAGTCCGGTGAACCTCGTCCAGAAAAGCGAGTCGCCGCAGGCGGCGGACAGGCAGAACCTCACCCCGCAGACAAGACCGGACGACTTCGGCGATGTGCCGACGGACACTCCGGACACCCCGAAAGAGCCGGAACTCGACCCGAGGGCCGCATTCCCCGGGATGGCGAAAAAAGACACGACCCTGACCGCCGCGCATGCAGCCGACAAGAGCACGGGCAAGTACAAGGCGGGGCAGAGCGACGGCAACACGGACAAAGGAAGGACAGACGGCAAGCCGAATGCACACCTTCGCGGCCGCAACACGGTAGGTAACATACCGCGGCCGGCATACAATGTGCAAGAAAGCGGCATAGTCGTTGTAGACATATGGGTGGATAACTACGGCAACGTGGTTAAAGCCGTGCCGGGAGGCGACGGTACCACTGTTTTAAACAAGGCTCTCCACGCGGCCGCAAGAAACGCGGCGATGCAGACTCATTTCAACATGAGCGCGGACGCGCCTGCGATGCAGGAGGGCAAAATAACTTATTATTTTAATCTTAAGTAGTGATGGACCAGTTTACAAAGGAAGGCCGGAAACTTAGACCAAGGAAAGCAGCTGTACAGAACCAGGACCGTTCCAATTTCGAGAAGGTCGAATTCAATTTCGGCGAACGCAATGAAAATGCGGGCGACGCCCAGCACAGCTACGGCGAGCGCAGACCACGCCAGTATGGCGAGGGCAGGAGCTACGGCGAGAACCGTGGCGGACATTCAGAAGGCCGTGGAGGCTATGGAGACCGCAGGCCGCGCCAGTATGGCGAGAGCCGCGGCAATTATGGAGACAGACCGTCCGGCGAGAGGAGAGGCTACGGTGAGAACCGTGGCGGACACTCCGAGGGCCGCGGAGGCTATGGAGACCGCAAGCCGCGCCAGTATGGCGAGAGCCGCGGCAATTATGGAGACAGACCGTCCGGAGGCGAGAGGAGAGGCTACGGTGAGAACCGTGGCGGACACTTCGAGGGCCGCGGAGGATACGGAGACCGCAAGCCGCGCCAGTTCGGCGAAGGCCACGGCAACTACGGCGAGAACCGCCCTGAGGGCAGGCCGTCATTCGGCGGCGAGCGCAGACCGCGCCCGGCAGGCGGAAGGCCGTCATTCGGCGGACAGGACCGCTTCGGCAAGAAACCGTTCGGCGCCAAGAAAGGCGGCAAGAAGGCACCGAAGCCGGTATCCCCGTTCAACAAGGAGACAAGCGAGGGCATCAACAGGATGCTTGAGCGCCGTCCTATCGTCAACGGAAGCGAGGGGGTCGAGGCTTTCGACTCTCCGATCAAGGACATTGTGCGCCTCAACAAGTTCATCGCCAACTCAGGCGTATGCTCACGCCGCGAGGCCGACACCCTCATACAGGCGGGAGTCGTGACCGTCAACGGTGAGGTTGTCACCGAACTCGGCACCAAGGTAAACATCCAGACCGACGACATCCGCTTCAACGGCGAGAGACTCAAGGGCGAGGAGAAGGTCTACATCATCATGAACAAGCCGAAAGGCTTCGTGACCACCGCCAGCGACCCTCATGCCGAGAAGACGGTGCTCGACCTCATCAAGGGGTGCTCCGCCAGGGTATATCCTGTAGGCCGCCTCGACAAGAACACCACGGGCGTGCTTCTCCTCACAAATGACGGGGAGATGGCAGAGCGGCTGACCCATCCTGCATACGACAAGAAGAAGATCTACCAGGTAGCCCTCGACAGGGAGCTCCCGCAGGAAGACTTCGACAAGATTCTCAGCGGAATCACCCTCACCGACGGTGAAGTCAAGGCGGACGAGCTCGAGTACATCGACCCTAACGACAAGCGCAAGCTCGGCATCGAGATCCACTCCGGCAAGAACAGGGTCGTACGCCGCATATTCGAGTCCCTCGGATACACGGTAAAGGCCCTCGACCGCGTCTACTTCGCCGGCCTCACCAAGAAGGGCCTCAAGAAGGGCGAGTGGAGATACCTCACCGAGGGTGAAGCCAACATCCTGAAAATGGGAGCTTACGTATAATGGCTCACCGCTCGGGATTCGTAAATATCATCGGTAATCCTAATGTCGGGAAGTCGACGCTGATGAACGCCCTGGTGGGGGAGAAACTCTCCATCGTGACGGCCAAGGCGCAGACTACCCGGCACAGGATTATGGGTATAGTCAACGGGAAGGACTGGCAGATCGTCTACTCCGACACCCCGGGTATACTCAAGCCCGGCTACAGGCTTCAGGAGAACATGATGAAGTTTGTGGACGGCGCGTTGGGCGATGCCGACATCATCCTCTATGTCACGGACACGGTGGAGACCGCCGACAAGAACGCCGAATACATAGAGAAACTCGGCAGGATCGACTGTCCCGTGATCATCGTGCTCAACAAGATTGACATCAGTTCCCAGGACGATGTCCTGAAGTTGATGCAATACTGGAAGGAGCAGCTCCCCAAGGCTCTGGTGATCCCTGTGTCGGCCCAGGAGAGGTTCAACCTCGACAGCGTGCTCGAAGCCGTCAAGGAGAGGCTTCCTGAATGCCCGCCGTGGTTCGACAAGGACGCTTTCACCGACAAGAACCTCCGCTTCTTCGCTTCCGAGATCATACGCGAGAAGATACTCCTCAACTACAAGGAGGAGATTCCGTACTCCTGCGAAGTGGAGATCGAGAGCTTCAAGGAAGGGGAAGAGCGCTACGACATCAGTGCCGTGATATATGTGATGAGGGATTCCCAGAAGGGCATCATCATCGGCAAGAAAGGCTCGGCCCTCAAGCGGACGGGCACCCAGGCGCGCATAGAGATGGAGGACTTCTTCCAGAAGAAGGTCTTCCTGAGCATCTATGTCAAGACCGACCCGGACTGGAGGGAAAACAGGAAAGAACTTAGAAAATTCGGATACGAGGAGTAATCAACATGGAAGACGAGAACATCACAACGGAAGAGGAAATCATCGAAGAAGAAGGTGCACCGGTAGAAGACGACGGGGCGGAAAGCGGAAGGTATGACCGTCTGCTGGAGAGGGATGCGCGCAAGTTCAAACTCTCCGGGATGTTCAAGGACTGGTACCTCGACTACGCTTCCTATGTGATCCTGCACCGTGCCGTGCCGCACATCATAGACGGTCTCAAACCCGTCCAGCGGCGCGTGCTCCATGCCATGTACAAGATGGACGACGGGGCATTCACCAAGGTGGCCAACATCGTCGGCCAGGCCATGCAGTACCACCCTCACGGCGACCAGTCGATTCTGGGCGCCCTCGTCCAGCTCGGGCAGAAAGGCTTCACTGTCGACTGCCAGGGAAACTGGGGAAACATCCTCACCGGCGACTCGAACGCCGCGCCGCGTTATATCGAGGCCAGGCTCAGCAAGTTCGCCAAGGAGGTCGTCTTCGACCCTAAGGTGACACGGTGGATGAACTCCTACGACGGGCGCAACCAGGAGCCGACGGAGCTGCCGGTACGCTTCCCTCTCCTGCTCGCGCAGGGCACCGAGGGCATCGGCGTGGGTCTCGCCTCCAAGATACTTCCGCACAACTTCAACGAGCTCCTCGACGCCTCCGTGGCCATACTCGAAGGACGCGAATATGAACTCTACCCGGACTTCCCTACCGGCGGATTCGCCGACTGCAGCAAATACCTGCAGGGCAAGCGCGGCGGCAATGTCAAGGTGCGCGCCCGCATCGAGAAGATAGACCGCAACACCATCGCCATCACGGAGATTCCATACGGCAAATACACCCGCGACCTGATAGACTCCATCCTCAAGGCCAAGGACAAGGGCAAGATCAAGATACGCAAGATAGAGGACATGACCACCGACAAGGTGGACATCGTCATCCACCTTCCCAACGACGTATCCCCCGACAAGACCATCGACGCGCTCTACGCATTCACGGACTGCGAGTACAACATCGCCCCGAACGCCTGCGTCATCAAGGACAACAAGCCCCAGTTCCTGTCGGTCAACGACATCCTTGAATACAGCACCTTCCACACGAGGGACATCCTCCTGCAGGAACTCCGGATCAGGATGGACGAACTGGAGAACGACTGGCACTACACCTCGCTTGAGAGGATATTCTTCGAGAACCGCATCTACAAGGTGCTCGAACATGACCAGAAAGACTGGGAGAGCCAGATCGGGGACGTCTTCACCAAGATGAAGGAGTATCAGGAGCTGCTGCGCCGCGAAATCCTCATGGAGGACATCCTGCGGCTGGTAGAAAAACCTGTCCGCAAGATCTCCAAGTTCGACACCAAGGTCATAGACGAGAAGATTCTCAGCATCGAGAATGAAATGGCCTCCGTACAGGAGAACATCGACCACATAGACCGCTATACGATCGACTGGTTCAAGGCCCTCAAGAAAAAATACGGCAAGGACTTCCCGCGCCGCACCGAACTTGCCGGCTTCGAGACCATCGCCGCCACGAAGGTCGTCAACAACAACGCCCGCCTCCAGGCCAACCTGGCGGAAGGCTTCGTGGGCATAGGCCTCAAGAAGGACGACGGTGGAGAATACATCTGCGACTGCTCCGACCTCTCCGAAGTGATCGTCATCAGCAAGGACGGCAAATACAGGATCACCAAGGTGGAGGACAAGGCGTTCTTCGGCAAGGACCTCCTCTATGTCGACGTGTTCAACCGCGGCGACAACCGCACGATCTACAATGTGATCTACCGCGAGGGCAAGACCTCCATCTACTACGCCAAGCGCTTCGCCGTGACCTCGGTGACGCGCGACAAGGAATATGACATCACGACCGGCGCTCCCGGCTCGCAGATAATATGGTTCTCCGCCAACCACAACGGGGAGGCCGAGACTGTGCGCGTCCAGCTCCGCCCGCGCCCGAAGCTCAAGAAGACAAGTTTCGAATACGACTTCTCGACCCTTGCCATCAAGAGCAAGACGGCGAGGGGCAACCTGGTCAGCAAGAACGTCATACAGAAGATCTCGCTCCGCAGCAAGGGAGTCAGCACCATAGAGGGCAAGGACATCTGGTACGATCCGGACATCCAGAAACTCAACGATGAAGAACACGGCTTGTACCTCGGCAAATTCGAGGCGGACAGCAAGGTGCTCGCGATCTTCCGCAACGGAACCTTCTACACGACCTCCTACGAACTCGTCAACCGCTACCAGGGAGACCTCCTCCGCATCGAGAAGTTCGACCCGGACAAGACTTTCACGGCCCTGTATTGGGACGGAGAGAGCAAGAGCTTCTATGTCAAGCGCTTCTCATTCATAGTCAGCGACAACACGCCTCTCAGCTTCATCTCCGACAATCCCAAATCGCACCTCGTGGAGCTTAGCGACGACCTGCACCCGCAGTATGAGATCAGCTGGAAACTGGAGGACAAACAGCCGGAAGATGTGGACGCCGAGGAATGGATAGGCAAGAAAGGCTACGCCGCCAAGGGCAAGAAATGCACCGCCAAGGGAGAAGTCAAGTCTGTCCGATTCATCGAGCCTCTCGTCAAGGAAGAGGACAAGCGGCCGGAAGAAGGCGCTGAAGAGCCCGCCCCTATCGAGCTGGAGATGCCCGACGGTTCAGACCTCGGCACCGATGCCCTTACGGATCTCCCGGACGATGACATGACCTTCGAGGAACCAACCCTCTTCTGACGGAGAGGGAGTGCGTAGTTGACTGACAAGTTGACTCGCCGTGCGCACCAGGCCCCTTTCTGCGCACGCGGGCTTCTGAAAACCGGCGCGGTGAGTGAAAACGCCCCTGGTGCGCACCGCGATGTTCCACGCCTCGACAATGTTCCACGCTTCGTCGGATGTTCCACACACCGCACCACGCGCCGGCGGATGTTCCACGGAGATGTACCATCTCGCGTTACAAGAAGCACCGGAACCGGGGCATCGGCACGGAATTGCTTCGGCGGATGCTGGAGATGCTATGGACGGTCTTCCCGTCTATTTGGACATCCCGCGTGGGGGAGAACGCAATCAGGGTGAGCTTGTCGCAGTGAAGGGGGCCTGCAGCTTCATTGAAAATGTAATATCGCGCAATGGCCTTCGTTATTAGCCTCAGACAATTCCGTCAATCTACCGTAATCCTTCAATGGGCCTTCGGGGACTTTTGTAAAAGCAAATTCAGCTTATGCAAAAGCTAATTGTGTCCGGTAAATGCCGCGGCTCATATCCCGCAGCTGTCCTCCCGCTCACGCAGGTCCCTTATGCGCAGCTGGATGGAGGAATTGCCCCGATAGTAGTTCTCGACTATGGTGTAGCAGACATCGAAAGGATTGCCGTCCTTGATGTAGTCATAGAAATCCGCCATATTGAAGGCGATGGACGGGATCTGGTGATATGGCTGCGACTCCTGAATCAGGTCCAGCTTCATGTGCACGCCACCGGCACCGACCTTGCGTCCCGTCCCCGCATCATAGACATTCTCCGTCTCGAACACGGGATTGTGGTTGCCCGGGCCGAACGGCTGGAACTGCTTGAGTATGCGGAAGAACTTCGGGTTGATCTGGGCGAAGTCCAGTTTGGCGTCAACCTCCACCACCGGAGTCATCATCTCCTTGACTATGTGCTTCTCCACGAAACTGTCCATGCGGCGCGAGAACTCCTCAAGGTTCTCTTCCTTCAGCGTGAGGCCGGCGGCGTACATGTGGCCGCCGAAGTTCTCCAGGAGGTCGGAGCAGCTGTCGATGGCCTCGTACAGGTCGAATCCCGAGATGCTCCTGGCGGAGCCGGTGACGAAGCCGTTGGACTTGGTCAGCACCACGGTAGGCCGGTAATACGCCTCCACGAGCCGTGAAGCCACGATTCCGACCACTCCCTTGTTCCACTTGGGATTATATACTATGGTAGCGTTGACATTGCTCAGGCACCTGCCGGACTGTACCATCTCAAGCGCCTCCTGGGTGATCTCCCTGTCGATGTTCTTGCGTTCGTTGTTGCTCTCGTTGATCTGCCGGCCTATGGCCATCGCCGTGGCGGCGTCCGCGGCCGTCAGGAGCTCCACCGCCATGCGTCCGGACTCCATGCGCCCGGCGGCGTTGATTCTCGGGCCTATCTTGAACACGATGTCGTCCACCGTTATATGCCCCGGCTCCAGGTTGGACAGGGACACCATCGCCAGGAGTCCCCGGCAAGGGTTCTCATTGAGCTGCTTGAGCCCGAAATGGGCCAGGATCCTGTTCTCCCCCACCATGGTGACAAGGTCGGAAGCTATGCTCACGACCAGAAGGTCGAGGAGCGGCACAAGGCTCTCAAACGGAACCCCGTACCTTTGGGAATAAGCCTGCACAAGCTTGAAACCGACCCCACAACCCGACAGGTCGTCGAACGGGTAGCGGCAGTCTTCGCGCTTCGGGTCCAGCACGGCCACCGCCCTCGGGATCTCGGCCTCGGGGAGATGATGGTCGCAGATGATGACATCCACGCCCTTCGCGGCGGCATACTCCACCTTGTCGATGGCCTTGATGCCGCAATCCAGTGTTATCAGGAGGCTGAAGCCGTTGTCGGCGGCCCAGTCTATGCCCTTGAAAGACACTCCGTAACCCTCATCATAACGGTCCGGGATATAGAAGTCCACGGCGGAAGTGAAGCGGCGCAGGAACGAATACACGAGAGCCACGGCAGTGGTCCCGTCCACATCATAGTCACCGTAGACCAGGATCTTCTCCCCGGAAGCGACAGCCCTGTGAAGACGCTCCACCGCAGTGTCCATGTCCTTCATCAGGAAGGGGTCATGGAGATTGTCAAGGCTGGGACGGAAAAACGAGCGGGCCTCCCCGAAAGTCTCTATGCCACGCTGCACAAGCAGATCGGCCAGCACCCTGTCGATGCCCACTTCGGCGGCGAGCCGCTCGACCTTGGCCCGGTCGGCCGGCTCCCTGATGATCCACTTGCAGTCCTTAGCCATATCTCAACAAAGTTAATCATTTATTTCGGAATTTTTATAGTACTTTTGCAGTATGGAATATAGTGAACAGGAACTTTTGCGCAGGGAGTCTCTTTCCAAGCTCAGAGAGCTGGGGATAGAGCCTTATCCGGCAGCCGAATACCCGGTCAACGCCACGGCCGCTGAAATCACGGCCGGATACGACCCGGAGAAGGGCAATTATCAGGAAGTATGCATAGCCGGCAGGCTCATGAGCCGCCGCATAATGGGCGCCGCCTCCTTCGGCGAGCTGCAGGACAGCACCGGCAGGATCCAGGTTTATGTCAAACGTGACGAAATCTGCCCGGGCGAGGACAAGACGATGTACAACACCGTCTGGAAAAAGCTTCTCGACATCGGCGACGTCATCGGCATCAGGGGCTTCGCCTTCATCACACAGACAGGCCAGCTCAGCGTGCACGCCAAGGAGCTCACCCTGCTGAGCAAGTCCCTCAAGGTGCTCCCTATCGTCAAGGAACAGGACGGACAGGTGTTCGACGCCTTCACGGACCCGGAACTCCGCTATCGCCAGAGATATGTGGACCTCATAGTCAACCCGCAGGTCAGGGAGGTATTCGTCAAGAGGGCGAAGATCATCGCCACGATGAGACAGTACTTCAACGAGGCGGGCTGCCTTGAAGTGGAGACCCCGATCCTGCAGAGCATCCCGGGAGGAGCGAGCGCGCGTCCGTTCATCACCCACCACAACGCATTGGACATCCCACTCTATCTGCGAGTAGCCAATGAGCTTTATCTCAAGAGGCTGATTGTGGGCGGATACAGCGGCGTCTATGAGTTCGCCAAGGACTTCCGCAACGAGGGCATGGACAAGACGCACAACCCGGAGTTCACCTGCATGGAGATTTATGTAGCCTACAAGGACTACATCTGGATGATGAAGTTCATCGAGAAGATGCTCGCCAAGGTGGCCGAAGCGGTCAACGGCACCACCCTCGTCAAGATCGGCGGCAACGACGTCGATTTCGGGGGAAGTTACCGCCGTCTCCCTATGCTTGAAGCCATCCGGGAATACGCCGGCGTGGACATCAGCGGGATGGACGAGGACGCGCTCCGCAAGACCTGTGCCGAGCTCAACGTCAAAGTCGAGCCATCCATGGGCAAGGGCAAGCTCATCGACGCCATCTTCAGCGAATACTGCGAGGACAAGCTCGTCCAGCCGACATTCGTGACCGACTACCCGGTCGAGATGTCCCCTCTGAGCAAACGCCACCGCGACAATCCGGAACTCACCGAGCGTTTCGAACTCTTCGTCTGCGGCAAGGAGCTGGCCAACGCCTACTCCGAGCTCAACGACCCTATCGACCAGCTCCAGAGATTCGAGGAGCAGGCCCGACTCAAGAGCAACGGCGACGACGAAGCCATGTACATAGACCTTGACTTCGTGCGCGCACTCGAGTACGGCATGCCTCCGACCTGCGGCCTCGGCATGGGAATCGACCGCCTGACGATGTTCATGACGGGACAGACCACCATCCAGGATGTGCTCTTCTTCCCTCAGATGAAGCCGGAGAAGACCCTCAAGAAAGAAGACAAGCAGTGAGAGAGCTCCTCACATCCGCTTCCAATCCGAAGATAAAGAAACTCATCGCGCTGCAGCAGAAAGCCTCTGAGCGGCGCGAAAGTTCTTTATTCGTGGTGGAGGGCCGGCGCGAACTGGAACGCTGCCTCGATGCCGGATACCAGCCGGACACCATATTCATCTGCCCGGAGATAAGCGGAGAGATAAGCCTGCCCGAATGCCGCATCTGCGAAGTGGGCAGGGAGCTTTATGCCAAGATAGCCTGTCGGGAAGGCACGGAGGGCATAATAGCCGAAATCCGCTCCTCTGAGCGCAGGCTCGACGACCTCGCCCTTGGCGAGAACCCTCTTGTGGCGGTGCTCGAAAGCGTCGAGAAGCCGGGCAACATAGGCGCGGTGCTCAGGACCTGCGACGCCGCCGGGGTGGACGCCCTCATCATCTGCGACCCCAAAGCCGACCTGTACAACCCCAACCTCATACGGGCCTCCCTCGGAGCCGCATTCACGGTGCAGTGCGCCGCCTGCAGCAGCCAGGAAGCCATCGCCTACCTCAAAGAGCGCGGGATACAGATACTCACCGCGCAGCTCCAGGACTCCTCCGCCTACTACGACTGCGACATGCGAGGCCCCACGGCCATCGTGATGGGCACGGAATCCACAGGACTCAGCCGGCAGTGGCGCGAAGCCGCGGACGCTCACATAATGATACCCATGCGCGGCAGGGTCGATTCGCTCAATGTCTCCGTCTCCGCCGCCATCCTCCTGTATGAATCAGTAAGACAACGACAAAATGGATAAATTCGGTCTCATCGGGTGCCCTATCGCCCACTCCCTCAGCCCAAAGCTTTTCACCGCAGCCTACAACGGCAAATACCGCTACGACCTCATCGAGACCCCGGACTTCGGCGAAGCCTGGAGCCGTTTTCTGAAAGAGTACCGGGCCATCAATGTCACCGCCCCGTTCAAGGGGGACGCATTCCGGATGGCCGACTGGAAAAGTCCCGAATGCGAAAGAGTCGGGGCGACCAACCTCTGCCTGCGCACCCCGGAAGGCGTGAAGGCGTGGAACTCAGACTACATGGGAGTCAAGGCGCTTCTGGAGCCGCTGGAGAAAGGGAGCGCCGCCGTCATAGGATTCGGAGGAGCAGGAAAGGCCGCGCTCGCGGCGGCGGAAGACCTCGGATTTGACACAACGCTCTACCGTCACGACGGCATAGCGTCAGGAGTCAAGGCCGATGTCATCATCTACACCCTCCCGAGAGCGGTGGAAGGCATCGACAAACTCGACTGCGAAACCCTCATAGAAGCCAACTACAAGGATCCCTGCCTCTCCGGGCACAAGGGCTACATCCCGGGGACCGCATGGCACCTCAGGCAGGCCGTTCTCGGCTACGGCATAATGAGCGGAGAAGCCCCGGACATCGAGGCTATGCGAAAAGTATATCTCTGATCTGCTCGGCCACTTCCCGGACAGACTTCCCGGACGTGTCCACCGTCAGCGGGGCAAGGGAATATATCGGTTCCCTGACGGCGAAGAGCCTGTCCGCATCCTTGAATAGCGGGCGGGAAGCGTCATTGGCACCTACACGTGAGCGTATGTCCTCCAGCGAAGCCTTGAGGTAGACGCACTCCGCCCTCTCCAGAAGGACACTTCTGGAAGCCGGAAAGCAGAAAGTGCCTCCCCCAAGAGAAAGCACCGAAGGCTTCCATATCGACTCGGCCTTGTCCAGAAACGCCTCAAGCGCCTCAAGTTCCGCCTTGCGGAACGCCTCCTCACCGCCAGATGCGAATATCTCTGGTATGCGGCGTCCCTCGCGCTTCACTATGACGGAATCCAGGTCCGCGAAGTGCGCGTCCGTCAGAGCGGCAAGCTCGCGTCCCACGCTGCTCTTGCCGCATCCCATAAACCCCGTCAAAGCGATAACCCTCTTTTTCACGCCCGAAAGATAGCCAAAAAACCATCGTTTTTAACGAAAAAAACTCTATCTTGCAGGATAAATTTTGTTTATATGTCACTGAATAAAGTAATGCTTATCGGTAACGTCGGGAAAGACCCGGAAGTGCGTTACCTTGAAGGAAACGCCCAGGGAGGGCAGGGAAGGAAAGTCGCCACCTTCACGCTGGCGACGACGGAGCGGTTCAGAGACCGTAGCGGAGAGACCCGGGAGAACACCGAGTGGCACAACATAGTGGCCTGGGGACAGCCCGCCGACATAGTTGAACGCTTCGTCAAGAAAGGCACCCAACTCTATATAGAAGGCAGGCTCAGGACAAGATCCTGGACCGACCAGAGCGGAGCCAAGAGATACACGACAGAAATCAACGTTGACAATCTCCAGCTGCTCGGACGCAGGGACGCTTCCGACAATGGCGGCGGATATCAGACGGGAGGCCCTCAATACGGCGCAGGTCCGCAGGCCGGATACCAGCCGCAGCAGCCTTCATATCAGCAGCAATACCCGAAACCTTCGCAGCAGGCGGCGCCTCAACCAGTACAGCAGGCGGCTCCTGCGGTTGCCGACGACCCGGCAGACGACCTTCCATTCTAAAAACCCAAACATTATGGCAGAAAAGATAAAGAGGCTGCTCAACGACTATCCGGCAGCAAGATGGGCCGCCCTGGTGCTCATCGCCCTGATGATGTTCTTCGCGTACATGTTCGTGGACGTGCTCTCCCCTCTCAAGTCTCTGGTTGAGACCCAGCGCGGATGGGACAGTGACTCCTTCGGCACATACGCCTCGTCCGAGTACATACTCAACGTGTTCGGCTTCCTCATACTCGCAGGCATCATACTCGACAAGATGGGCGTGCGCTTCACCGGCATCCTGTCCGCCTCGCTGATGGTGGCGGGCGCCGGCATCAAGCTGATCGGCGTGAGCGACTGGTTCCAGACCACGGCCTTCTGCGGATGGCTCGACTCCTGGTGGACAACCCTTCCTGGCAGCGCGAAGATGGCCTGCCTCGGATTCATGGTCTTCGGATGCGGATGCGAGATGGCCGGCACAACCGTCTCCAAGGCTATCGCCAAGTGGTTCAAGGGCAAGGAAATGGCCCTCGCCATGGGACTCGAGATGGCCATCGCCCGTCTCGGCGTGTTCGCCGTGATGTGGATTTCCCCTATCATCGCCGACCGCTTCGGCAACGCTGACGGCATCATCGGACCTGGCGACACCGTGGTGGCTTCGATGCTCTTCTGCGGCTGCCTGCTCTGCGTAGGACTCATCAACTTCATCGTGTTCTCGGTGATGGACAACAAGTTCGACAAGCAGCTCGTCGCCGCCGGACTCGCCACCGACGAGAAGTCGCCGGAGGACGAGTTCCACATCTCGGATCTCGGCAAGATATTCCAGAGCAAGATGTTCTGGCTCGTGGCCCTGCTTTGCGTGCTCTACTACAGTGCGATCTTCCCGTTCCAGCGCTACGCTCCGAACATGCTTGAAGTGACCCTCGGGGTGGATGCCACTGAAGCCAGCCGTCTGTTCAGCTGCTTCCCTATCCTGGCCATGCTGCTCACTCCGCTGCTCGGCATCTTCCTCGACCGCAAGGGCAAGGGCGCGTCAATGCTGATGGTGGGAGCCGTCATCATGATTGCCTGCCACCTGTCTTTCGCCTTCCTGCTCCCGATGTTCCCGTCGAAGGCTCTCGCCCTCACGCTCATCGTGGTGCTCGGCGTCAGCTTCTCTCTCGTGCCTGCGGCCCTGTGGCCGTCAGTGCCTAAGATCATCGACGAGAAGATTCTCGGAAGCGCATACTGCCTCATCTTCTGGGTGCAGAACATCGGCCTGTGCCTCGTGCCTAAGCTGATAGGCTCCCTGCTCCAGTCGACGGGAGGCTATCTGGTGCCGATGATCGTGTTCTCAAGTTTCGGCATTCTTGCCTTCGTGCTCAGCATCTACCTGAAGGCCGAGGACAAGAAGAAGGGCTACGGACTCGAACTCCCTAATATCCAGGAATAAAGATGACTCTTAGAACAGGGGGAAACGGCGGCGGCAACACCGCCTGCTGGATTGCGCTCATCTGCCTGATGGTGCCGATGTTCGCGTCGTACTTCTTCGACGACATGTTCTCGACGCTCTCGCAGATCTTCCAGCACCCGGAATGCCTTGAACTCGGCTGGAACAGCGCAGACTACGGTTTCTATGCAGGCGGATACAGTTTCCTGTGCGTCTGCGGCGGGCTGATTGTCTGCGGTATCCTGCTTGACATCTTCGGCGTCAGGGTAATCGGCTCCGTGTTCGTGGGCCTGATGGCCCTCGGCGCCGGACTGGTGCTGTTCGCCCTGCGTTCCGGGTTCGCCCCTGCGACGTCCCTGCTCATAGCGTACATCGGCTGCATGCTGTTCGGACTCGGCAGCGAGATTGCCGGAGTCGCCGTAACGCGCTCCATCGCCAAGTGGTTCAAGGGCCGCAATGTGGCCTTCGCCATGGGGGCACAGGTCGCCGTCGCCAGGCTCGGCACTGCGGCAGCGTTCATCCTCGCCCCCGTGCTGGTCGCCCGCAAGGCGGAGGGAGAAATCTACACCCTCTCGGAGACCGCCCGGCCGGCGATGCTGGGACTATGCCTTATATTTATAGGAGTACTTCTATGGGCGGTGTTCGTGGCGATGGACGCCCGCTTCGACAGGCAGCACGGCATACAGAGCGGAAGGGGCAGCGTCAGGGACGAGGACAAGTTCAAGTTCTCCGACCTGCTCAAACTCCTGGCGAATCCGCGCTTCATAATGATTTCCCTGCTCTGCGTCTTCTTCTACTGCTGCATCATCTCGTTCAAGAAGTTCGGGACAGCCATAGTGATCCCGCGCTTCGGGATGGATGTGGACAACGCGAAATGGGTGATCACCATGATACCTTTCTTCACCGTCGTCTTCACTCCCCTCTTCGGCGCCCTTGTGGACAAGGTAGGGAAGGCGACGCTGTGGATGATCACCGGCGCGGGGATGGTCCTGCTCGCGCACCTGCTTCTCAGGTTCGCCCCGCAGGGCGTTCCGTTCTGGGGATACTTCTCCATCGCGATACTCGGCACGGGGTATTCACTGGTGCCTTCGGCAATGTGGCCGTCAGTGCCCAAGATTGTCCCGGAGCGCAACCTCGGCACCGCCTACTCCCTCATATACTGGGTCCAGAACATGGGCATGCTGCTCGTGCCGGTGTTCGTCGGGAGGATTTTCAAGAGCTTCAGCGGCGTGGACGCGGCTTCCCGGGCAGAATACATTTTCATAGCGCTTGGAGTGCTGGCCGTCATAGTGGCCCTCGCGCTGTCGGGCTCGTCCCGCAGGCACCCCGAGCTTGCTCTTGACAAACCGAGCGGCAAGTAATGTACGAACTTCTCGACAGCATATCGTCCCCCTCAGACATCAGGGGCTTCAGCATCCAGCAGCTCAAGCAGTTGTGCTCTGAGATACGGGACTGCATAATCAACACCTGCGCGGAGCACCCCGGCCATCTCGCTTCCAGCCTCGGAGCTGTGGAGCTGATAGTCGGGGTCCACTATGTCTTCGACACCCCTGAAGACAAGTTCGTCTTCGATGTCGGACACCAGGCGTACGCGCACAAGCTGCTCACCGGACGCAGGAACGCCTTCGGCACGCTGCGCTGCGAAGGCGGTATCGGGGGCTTCCCGAGACGTGACGAAAGCGAATACGACTGCTTCGGCGCCGGGCACTCCTCAACCTCCATCTCGGCGGCGCTGGGATTCGCGCAGGCCGCCAAGATCCAGCACCTGCACCGCAAGGCCATAGCGCTGATCGGGGACGGGGCGATGACGGGTGGACTGGCCTTCGAGGGCCTGAACAACGCCGGAGCAAGCAGGGCCGACCTGCTCGTACTGCTCAACGACAACAACCAGTCGATTGACGACAACATAGGCGCGATGCACGAATACCTGCTCAAAATCTCCACGAGCAGTTCGTACAACCGCTTCAAAGCCAGGGTGTGGGATTTCCTCGGCGACCACGGCTTCAGGCACTTCCTGCAGCGCTGGGTCCGGAGCCTCAAGTCCTGGTTCGTCAAGAAATCGGGAGGAGACCTCTTCGAATCCCTTGGATTCCGCTATTTCGGCCCGATAGACGGCAATGATATCGAGGATGTAGTGGACACCCTGCAGAAACTCAAAGACATCGGGGGCCCGCGCATCCTGCATTGTCTGACCGTAAAGGGCAAAGGCTTCGCCCCGGCGGAAGCGGACCCTGTGGTATGGCACGCTCCGGGCAAGTTCAACGCCGCCACCGGCGAACTCCTGCCGTCCCCGCACCTGAAAGCAAGGTATCAGGACGTCTTCGGGAAAGTGCTGCTCGACCTCGCCGGGATGGATCCCAAGGTCGTGGGAGTGACCCCGGCAATGGCCCGGGGCTGCGGGATGAACCTGCTGGCCGCCGAGAGACCGGAACAGTTCTTCGATGTAGGGATAGAGGAAGAGCACGCGGTGACATTCTCGGCCGGACTCGCGGCCGGAGGGCTCAAGCCGTTCTGCAACATCTACTCTTCCTTCGCCCAGAGGGCATACGACCAGATAGTGCACGATGTCGCCCTCCAGAAGCTGCCCGTCGTGCTGTGCCTGGACAGGGCGGGGCTGGTGGGCGAGGACGGCGCCACGCACCACGGTGTGCTCGACATAGCGGCATTCCGCTGCGTGCCGGACACCGTCATAAGCGCCCCGAAAGACGAGAGGGAACTCAAGATGCTCATGTACACCGCCTGGAAACAGACCGCCGGTCCTTTTATAATAAGGTATCCGAGGGGGATGGGTGAAGGCGTCCGCTGGGAAGACGAGGAGTTTGAAGAGTTGCCGGTCGGCAAGGCTGAGACTCTCATGGAAGGCAGCGAGGTGGCGCTGATCTGCACGGGCCCGGTAGTCAACAGGGCGGTGGAGGCGGCCGCGAGCTTCCCGGGCAGGGTCGGAGTCTACAATTTCAGATATGTGAAACCTCTGGACGAAGAGCTGCTGGACAAGATTGCCACGAAGTACCGCCACATCATCACAGCCGAGGACGGCAGCCTGAAGGGCGGGCTATTCGGGGCCGTGTGCGAATTCCTCGAAAGCGGCGGCTACAGCGCCAGAGCCGAGGGACTGGGAGTGCCAGACAGGTTCACCCCGCAGGCAAGACAATCGGTGCAGCTGCACGAGTGCGGCCTGGACAGAGACGGCATCGAAAAAAGATTGAAAATTTGTTTTGAAGATAAGAAATAATTCCTATCTTTGCAGTCCCAAAGTGCGTTGGGAACTTTGAAATAGGCATTGCCGATGTAGCTCAGATGGCCAGAGCACGTGATTTGTAATCTCGGGGTCGTGGGTTCGAATCCCTCCATCGGCTCATCAGTAATATAAGGGCAAGTACCAGAGTGGCCAAATGGGGCAGACTGTAAATCTGCTGGTTTTACCTTCGGTGGTTCGAATCCATCCTTGCCCACCACTCACGGAAGAGGAGAATGCTTCCAAATAGCGGGGTTCGTATAATGGCTATTATGCCAGCCTTCCAAGCTGGAAATGGGAGTTCGATTCTCCTACCCCGCTCAAATGCCGATGTAGCTCAGGGGTAGAGCGCATCCTTGGTAAGGATGAGGTCATGAGTTCAATTCCCATCATCGGCTCAAACGCCGGTCTAAAAGCCGGCTTGTTTTTGCAACAACTTTTATACGTAATATTATGGCAAAAGAAGTTTTCAAGAGGGACAAACCCCACGTCAACATCGGCACCATCGGCCACGTTGACCACGGTAAGACCACCCTTACCGCTGCTATCACCAAGGTGCTGGCAGAGAGAGGTCTGAGTGAGGTAAAGTCATTCGACCAGATCGACAACGCTCCTGAGGAGAAAGAGCGTGGTATCACCATCAACACTGCACACGTTGAGTACCAGACCCAGAATCGTCACTATGCGCATGTCGATTGTCCGGGCCACGCCGACTATGTAAAGAACATGGTAACTGGTGCCGCTCAGATGGACGGCGCTATCCTCGTAGTAGCCGCAACTGACGGTCCTATGCCTCAGACCAACGAGCACGTGCTTCTCGCAAAGCAGGTTAACGTGCCTAAGATGGTTGTATTCCTTAACAAGGTTGACCTCGTTGAGGACGAAGAGATGCTTGATCTCGTTGAGATGGAGGTACGCGACCTCCTCAACAAGTATGACTTCGACGGAGACAACGCCCCTATCATCCGCGGTTCCGCCCTCGGTGCCCTCAACGGAGAGCCGAAGTGGGAGGAAAAGGTAATGGAGCTCATGGACGCTGTTGACTCTTACATTCCGCTTCCTGTACGTGAGAACGAGAAGCCTTTCCTCATGCCTATCGAGGACATCTTCTCTATCACTGGCCGTGGAACCGTAGTTACCGGACGTATCGAGACCGGTACCATCCATGTCAACGATCCTGCGGAGATTGTAGGTTTCAGCGACAAGCCGAAGACCACCGTTGTCACCGGCGTCGAGATGTTCCGCAAGCTCCTTGATCAGGGTGAGGCCGGAGACAATGTAGGTCTTCTCCTCCGCGGTATCGACAAGAAGGACGTAAGGCGTGGCGAGGTTATCGCAAAGCCTGGCACCATCACTCCGCACAAGCACTTCCTCGGACAGATCTATGTCCTCAAGAAGGAAGAGGGTGGCCGTCATACTCCGTTCCACAACCACTATCGTCCACAGTTCTTCATCCGTACACTTGACGTTACCGGAGAGATTACTCTCCCTGCAGGTGTCGAGATGGTTATGCCTGGCGATAACGTTGAGATCGATGTTATGCTCATCACTCCTGTCGCACTTAACGAGAACCTCCGTTTCGCTATCCGCGAAGGTGGCCGTACCGTTGGCGCTGGTCAGGTGACCAAGATCCTCGACTAATCAGAGATTCCGGACGGATGCCATATTGACATCCGTCTACCACAGGGGAATAGAACAATGGTAGTTCAGCGGTCTCCAAAACCGTTAATGTGGGTTCGATTCCTGCTTCCCCTGCAAATATCAAAGGTTACGATTTGGTAATTGTTTAACAGATGCCGCTAAATGCTTCCGACAACGGCATCCATTAAATGTAAAGATGAGAAAGTTTATCAATTACTTCAAAGAGTCTTTCGTAGAGTTGACCAAGAAGACGACTTGGCCAAGTTGGGCGAAGCTGCAAAGCTCCGCACTTTTGGTCATAGCCACAACTGTCTTGCTGGCCGCTCTTCTCTGGGTTATCGACTTCGCTTTCCAATCTCTGATGACAGGCATCTACACATTGTAATTTTATCAGCTGATTCAGATGGGTGAAATGAAATGGTATGTCCTGCGCACAGCGGGAAGTAAGGAAAAGAAAGCCAAAGAGTACCTCGAAAAGGAAATAGAGAGAGTCGGGCTTCAGGATCAGGTCGCTCAGGTGCTTGTCCCTGTCAAGAAGGAGATAGTCACCAAGAACGGCAAGAGGAAGGCAATGGACAAATTGCTTTATCCGGGCTATGTACTCATCCAGGCGGAGCTCAGCCCGATGCTTGAGAACATCATCCGCAACCTTGTACCCGGTATGTCGGGTTTCCTTACTGAGAAAAAAGCCACCAACGGAACCCAGTTCGAGAGAGTTCCGGTGCCGCTTCGTGAAGAGGAGGCAGCGAGGATTCTCGGGAATCAGGATGAGAATGCGGACAATGCCGCAGACACGTTTGTGGACTATTCAGTCGGCGAGTCTGTCAGAATCACCGACGGTCCTTTCAGCGGGTTCAGCGGGACAGTGGATGAAATCCTGGAAGACAGAAGCAAGATTAAGGTTATAGTCGAGATCTTCGGGCGCAAGACGCAAGTGGAGCTCAACTTTACACAAGTGACTAAAGAATAACAAAGTATTATGGCAAAAGAAGTTACAGGATACATTAAGCTGCAGATCAAGGGCGGTGCGGCCAATCCGGCACCTCCAGTGGGACCTGCGCTTGGTTCCAAGGGCTTGAACATAATGGATTTCTGCAAGGCTTTCAACGCAGCCACGCAGGGACAGGCGGGTAAGGTCCTCCCGGTAGTGATCACCGTCTATTCAGACAAATCCTACACCTTCGAGGTAAAGCAGCCGCCGGTTGCCGTATCCCTCAAGGAAGCTGCCAAGATCAGCACAGCTTCAGGCGAGCCTAACAGAAAGAAGGTCGCATCAATCACCTGGGATCAGGTGAAGACCATCGCAGAAGGCAAAATGCCGGATCTCAACTGCTTCACCCTCGCAGCAGCGATGAAGATGGTTGCCGGCACAGCAAGAAGTATGGGTATCACCGTCAGCGGTGAATTTCCTGAGAACATCTAAAACACACGCGCATTATGAGTAAGTTGACAAAAAATCAGAAGGCAGCTGCGGAGAAGTACGATTCTCAGAAGCTGTACCCGCTCAGTGAAGCGTGCAAGGTTGTGAAAGACATCACTTTCACGAAGTTTGACTCCAGCGTGGAGCTTCACACCAACCTCGGTGTTGACCCGCGCAAGGCCAACCAGATGATCCGTGGCGTGGTAACCCTTCCTCACGGAACCGGTAAGGTCGTAAGAGTGCTTGCCCTCTGTACTCCTGACAAGGAGAACGAGGCCAAGGAGGCAGGAGCCGACTATGTAGGACTCGAAGAGTACATCGAGAAGATCAAGGGCGGCTGGACCGATGTGGACGTGATTGTCTGCACCCCGTCAGTGATGGCCAAAGTCGGCGCGCTCGGTAAGATTCTCGGACCTCGCGGCCTCATGCCTAACCCTAAGACCGGCACCGTGACCATGGAGATCGGCGCTGCCGTGAAGGCCTCCAAGGGAGGAAAGATCGACTTCAAGGTTGACAAGACCGGTATCGTACACACCGCCATCGGCAAGGCATCCTTCTCTGCCGAGCAGATCTACGAGAATGCGGCCGAGGTGCTCAACGCCATCTCAAAGCTCAAGCCGCAGTCCCTCAAGGGAACATATATGAAGAGCGCCGCCATCTGCTCAACCATGAGCCCTGGCGTCAAGGTTGATCTCAAGGCATTTCTCAACGGTGCTGAGTAAAAATTCAATATTATGAAGAAAGAACTTAAAAGTCAGATTATTGAAAGCATCTCAGCGCAGATAAAGGAGTATCCTAACTTCTACATCACGGATATCTCAGGCCTGAATGCATCACAGACAAGCAGGCTCCGCCGCGAGTGCTTCAACGAGGGCGTAATCCTCAACGTGGTCAAGAACACCTTGTTCGCCCATGTTCTCAACGCTCTTGAGAACGAGGACATCAAGTCTCTCGACGAGACCCTCACCGGCAACACAGCCATCATGTACACCACCGTACCTGCCGCTCCTGCAAAGCTCATCAAGAAGCTCCAGCGCGACGGATTCACCAAGCCGGTGATCAAGGGTGCTTATGTACAGGAGTGCGTATTCCTCGGAGAGGATAAGCTCGACCAGCTCGCAGCCATCAAGACAAGGGAAGAACTCATCGGCGACATCATCGGTCTCCTCCAGAGTCCTATCCGCAACATCGTCTCAGCTCTCGAGAACGCCTCAGAGGGCAAGGCAGAAGACGAGAAGATCGGAGCTGCCGCTCCTGCAGCCCCTGTGGCTGAGCAGGCCGCAGCACCAGCAGAGGAAGCCCAGCCGGAGGCAGCTGAAAAGCCGGCAGAGTAATCAGATAATATCAACAAATTAAAAAAGTATATCAATTATGGCAGATGTTAAAGCCCTCGCAGAAGAGTTGGTAAACCTTTCTGTGAAAGACGTTCAGGAACTTGCAAAGATCCTCAAGGATGAGTATGGTATCGAGCCTGCAGCCGCTGCAGTTGTAGTAGCAGCTGAGGGTGGCGCCGGCGCAGCCGCTGAGGCAGAGCAGACTGAGTTCGATGTTGTTCTCAAGTCAGCTGGTCAGGCTAAGCTCAACGTGATCAAGGTTGTCAAGAGCGAGCTCGGTCTCGGTCTGAAGGAAGCCAAGGACATGGTTGACGGCGCTCCTGCAACAGTCAAAGAGAAAATTTCCAAGGCAGAGGCCGAAGCTCTCAAGGCTGCTCTTGAGGAGGCCGGTGCAGAGGTTGAGATTAAGTAAATCCGCCTCTCCCTGCTTTAGGGGACAAACAGGTTTAGAGCCGGGGATAATAGGCTCTAAACCTTTTTTCCGTATTTAAGTTTTTCTCTATTTCCAAGGCAGAATATGTCAAAACAGACCAACAACAAGCGTATAAACTTTGCCACATCCAAAATTCTGGAGTACCCGGATCTTCTGGAGGTGCAGCTGAAGTCGTTCAAGGACTTCTTCCAGCTTGAGACCACCCCGGAAAACAGGAAGAACGAAGGACTGTATCAGGTATTCCAGGAGATATTCCCTATCGAGGACACGAGGAACAGCTACAAGCTGGAGTTTATCGACTACTTCATCGACCCTCCTCAGTACTCCATCGAGGAATGTCTTGACAGAGGCCTGACATACAACGTCCCTCTGAAGGCGAAACTCCGCCTTTCCTGCACGGATACGGAGCATGAGGACTTCGACACCAGAGTTCAGGATGTGTATCTGGGCAATATCCCTTACATGACTCCTGCCGGTACGTTCGTCATCAACGGATCCGAGCGTATCATCGTGTCTCAGCTGCACAGGTCTCCGGGAGTGTTCTTCGACCAGAGCATGCACGCCAACGGCACCAAACTCTATTCCGCCAGAATCATCCCGTTCAAGGGATCATGGATAGAGTTCGCCACCGACATCAACAATGTGATGTACGCCTATATCGACCGCAAGAAGAAGCTTCCGGTCACGACTCTGCTCAGAGCTATAGGCTTCAATTCAGACAAAGACATCATTGACATCTTCGACCTTGCCGACGAAATCAAGGTCACCGAGGCGGAGCTCGAGGCCAACAAGGGCCGCAAGCTCGCCAACAACGTGCTCAAGACCAAGTTCGAAGATTTCATCGATGAAGACACCGGAGAGGTCACTCCGGTAGAGCGTATCGAGATCATCGTCAAGAGAGGCGAGATTCTCGATGATGACACCATCAGCGCCATCCTCCAGGCAGACGAGAAGAGCATTCTCCTCCAGAAGGACGAGGCCAACTCCAACGAGTACGCCATCATCTTCAACACGCTCCAGAAAGACCCTACCAACACGGAGATAGAGGCCGTCAACTACATCTACAAGCAGCTCCGCAACTCGGAACCGCCTGATGAGAGCACGGCAAGGGATGTGATCGACAAGCTCTTCTTCTCCGAGAAGAGGTACGACCTCGGCAACGTGGGCCGCTACCGTCTCAACAAGAAGCTCGGTCTGTCAATCGACCCGGATGTCCGCGTGCTCACCAACACCGACATCATCGAGATTATCAAGTATCTCATCCAGCTGATCAACTCCAAGGCGACTGTCGATGATATCGACCACCTCTCCAACCGTCGTGTACGCACCGTCGGAGAGCAGCTCGCCAACCAGTTCAGCGTAGGTCTCAGCCGTATGGCGCGCACCATCAGGGAGAGGATGAATGTCCGCGACAGCGAGCAGTTCAATCCTATCGACCTGATCAACGCCAAGACGCTCTCGTCCGTGATCAACTCGTTCTTCGGCACGAGCCAGCTGTCACAGTTCATGGACCAGACCAACCCGCTCGCGGAGATCACCCACAAGAGGCGCCTTTCTGCCCTCGGCCCGGGAGGTCTCAGCAGGGACAGGGCCGGATTCGAAGTCAGGGACGTCCACTACACCCATTACGGACGCCTCTGCCCTATCGAGTCTCCGGAAGGACCGAACATCGGTCTCATCTCGTCTCTGTGCGTATATGCGCGCATTGATGATCTCGGATTCATCGAGACTCCTTACCGTGACGTCAAGGACGGCAAGGTTGACCTGACCGCTGAGGGATGCCACTACATGAGCGCGGAGGAAGAAGAGGACAAGCTCGTCTCCCTCGCCAAGGTGAAGATGGACGACGACGGCAACATCCTCGAAGACCGCATCCAGTGCCGTCTCGAGGCTGACTTCCCTGTTGTCACCAAAGACCAGGTCAACTATATGGACGTGGCTCCGAACCAGATGGCTTCAGTGGCCGCGTCACTCATCCCGTTCCTCGAGCACGACGATGCGCACCGCGCATTGATGGGCGCGAACATGATGCGTCAGGCCGTTCCGCTCCTCAAGCCGGAATCCCCTGTAGTGGGTACCGGTCTGGAAGAGAGGGCCTGCATCGACTCACGCACCCAGGTTGTGGCCAGCCGCAACGGTGAAGTCACCTATGTGGACGCCAACGAAATCCGCGTGAAGTACGAGCGCACCGAAGGCGAGGCGTTCGTCAGCTTCCTGCCGGAGGAGACCACCTATAAGATGCCTATCTACCGCAGGACCAACCAGAGCACGACCATCACCCTGAAGCCTATCGTGAAGAAGGGCGACAAGGTGGTCAAGGGCCAGATCCTCACCGAGGGCTATGCCACCCAGAACGGCGAGCTCGCACTCGGACGCAACCTCAAAGTGGCGTTCATGCCATGGAAGGGCTACAACTACGAGGACGCCATCGTGCTGTCCGAGGAGATGGTCAAGTGGGATGTCCTCACCTCAGTGCATGTGGACGAGTACCTCACCGAAGTCCGTGACACCAAGCGCGGAATGGAGGAGCTCACCTCAGATATCCCTAACGTCAGCGAGGACGCGACCCGCAACCTCGCCGATAACGGAATCGTGCGCGTGGGCGCCCACATCGAGCCGGGCGACATCATGATCGGCAAGATCACCCCTAAGGGAGAGAGCGACCCGTCACCTGAGGAGAAACTCCTCAAGGCGATCTTCGGCGACAAGGCCGGCGACGTCAAGGACGCTTCCCTCAAGGCGAACCCGTCACTGAGCGGCACCGTGATCAAGACTGCCCTCTACACCAAGATCTCCAAGGAGACCACGCGCAAGGGTGCGGCCAAGAACGACCAGAAAGCCAGGCTGGAGATGCGTCAGGCAGAGTACGACCGCAAGGCCGAGAAGCTCGGCGCCGACTTCCTGCAGAAGCTCGCAGTGCTCACGAAGAACAAGAAGAGCGCCGGCATAACCGACCTCTACGGCGTGGAGATCCTCGAGAAGGACAAGAAGATCACCGCCGAAGTCCTCAAGAGCATCGACTACAACAATATCAATTCCAACAAGTGGACCACCGACAAGGAAACCAACGAACTGATCCGCGACCTTATCAACAACTACTGCATCGCCCTCAAGACGGAGCAGGCCATCTGCAAGCGCGAGATGGACAAGATAAAGATCGGAGACGAGCTTCCTAACGGAGTGATGCAGATAGCGAAGGTGTACATCGCCAAGAAGCGCAAGATCACCGTCGGCGACAAGATGGCCGGCCGTCACGGCAACAAGGGTATCGTCGCCAAGATCGTGCGACAGGAGGATATGCCGTTCCTCGAGGACGGTACTCCGGTGGACATCGTCCTCAACCCTCTCGGCGTGCCTTCACGTATGAACCTCGGCCAGATCTATGAGACCGTGCTCGGATGGGCAGGCTACAGGCTCGGGCTGAAGTTCAGCACCCCGATTTTCGACGGTGCGAGCATCGACGAGATATGCAGCTACACCGACAAGGCAGGCGTGCCGAGATTCGGCAAGACCCGTCTGCGCGACGGCGGCACCGGAGACTACTTCGACCAGCCGGCCACCGTGGGTGTGATCTACATGATCAAGCTCGGCCACATGGTCGATGACAAGATGCACGCCCGTTCAATCGGACCTTACTCGCTCATCACCCAGCAGCCCCTCGGCGGTAAGTCACAGTTCGGAGGACAGAGGTTCGGAGAGATGGAGGTGTGGGCGCTCGAAGCATTCGGCGCAGCCAACGCCCTCCAGGAAATCCTCACCGTCAAGTCCGATGACGTTGTCGGAAGGTCAAAGACTTACGAAGCCATCGTCAAGGGAGACCCTATCCCGCCAGCAGGTATTCCGGAGTCACTCAACGTGCTCCTCCACGAACTCCGCGGTCTCGGTCTCAAGGTTACTTTGGAATAATTGTTTGAACGAATAACAATATGCCTGCATTCAATAATAAAGACAATAAGATTAAGAGCAACTTCCAGACGATAAGCATCTCGCTGGCATCTCCTGAGGACATCACCGCACGTTCATGCGGCGAAGTCCTCAAGCCGGAGACCGTCAACTACAGGACCTACAAGCCTGAGAGGGACGGACTCTTCTGCGAGAAGATCTTCGGCCCGACCAAGGACTACGAGTGCTATTGCGGAAAGTACAAGAGAATCCGCTATCGCGGCATTGTCTGCGACAGGTGCAACGTCGAAGTGACCGAGAAGAAAGTGCGCCGCGAAAGGATGGGCCACATCACGCTGACCGTCCCTGTAGCGCATATCTGGTACTTCAAGTCAGCGCCTAACAAGATCTCCGCCCTCCTCGGCCTTCCGGCCAAGAAGCTTGAGTCCGTCATCTACTATGAGAAATACATAGTGGTGAAGCCTGGCGCGGCGGAGGTGGAGAAGATGGCTCTCCTCTCAGAGGACGAGTATCTTGACATCCTCGCACGCATCCCGGGCAACAACAATCTCCCTGACTCCGATCCTGACAAGTTCATCGCCAAGATGGGTGCGGAGGGAGTCTATGACCTGCTCAAGGAGATCGATGTGGAGGAACTCGGCAAGGAGCTCCGTCAGAGGATGCTCACCGAGACCTCGCAGCAGCGCAAGGCAGAAGTCCTCAAGAGACTTCAGGTCGTCAAGTGGTTCCAGGAGTCAAAGGGCATCAACCGTCCTGAGTGGATGGTGATGAAGGTGGTTCCTGTGATTCCGCCGGATCTGCGTCCGCTCGTGCCTCTCGACGGAGGCCGTTTCGCGACCACCGACCTCAACGACCTCTACCGCCGCGTAATCATCCGCAACAACCGTCTCAAGAGGCTCATCGAGATCAAGGCTCCTGAAGTGATTCTCCGCAACGAGAAGCGCATGCTCCAGGAGGCAGTCGATTCACTCTTCGACAACTCCAAGAAGTCTTCCGCAGTCAAGAGCGAGTCCAACAGGGCGCTCAAGTCTCTCTCAGACTCACTCAAGGGCAAGCAGGGCCGCTTCCGCCAGAACCTCCTCGGTAAGCGTGTGGACTACTCCGCACGTTCCGTCATCGTGGTCGGTCCGGAGCTGAACATGCACGAATGCGGTCTGCCTAAGTTCATGGCGGCCGAGCTCTACAAGCCGTTCATCATCCGCAAGCTCATCGAGCGCGGCATCGTCAAGACAGTGAAGTCAGCCAAGAAGATCGTGGACCGCAAGGATCCGGTCATCTGGGACATCCTCGAGAATGTGATGAAGGGCCATCCGGTGCTCCTCAACCGTGCACCTACCCTCCACAGGCTCGGTATCCAGGCTTTCCAGCCGCGAATGATAGAAGGCAAGGCCATCCAGCTGCACCCTCTCGCCTGTACGGCGTTCAACGCCGACTTCGACGGTGACCAGATGGCGGTGCACCTCCCGCTCGGCAACGCTGCCGTGATGGAGGCCCAGCTGCTCATGCTCGGTTCTCAGAACATTCTCAACCCGGCCAACGGCGCGCCTATCACCGTGCCTTCACAGGACATGGTGCTCGGACTCTACTATATCACCAAGATCCGCCAGGGCGCAAAGGGAGAGGACATGAAGTTCTACTCCGCCGAAGAGGTGATCGTGGCATACAACGAGAAGGCCATCGACATGCACGCCAAGATTTTCGTCCGTCTCCCTGCCGACAAGCAGGACCCTTCCAAGGGCACGCAGATGGTCGAGACCTCGGCTGGACGAATCATCGTCAACCAGTATGTTCCGGACGAAGTGCCATATGTCAATGAACTGCTCGGCAAGAAGTCCCTCAGGAAGATCATCACCGATGTCATCAAGCACACGGGCGTGACCCGCACCGCGAAGTTCCTCGACGACATCAAGAACCTCGGATACGACCAGGCGTTCCGCGCCGGCATCAGCTTCAACCTCGGAGACGTGCTCGTCCCTGCGGAGAAGACCTCCCTCGTGGAAGACGCCTACAAGCAGGTCGCCAACATCCGTGACGACTACGACAACGGTTTCATCACCAACAACGAGCGATACAACAAAGTCATCGACCTCTGGTCCGCAGTGGACAACAAGCTGACCAAGATCGTGACCAACCAGATCTCAGCCGACCAGCAGGGCTTCAACCCTGTCTACATGATGCTTGATTCAGGAGCCCGTGGTTCCACCACACAGATCAAGCAGCTCTGCGGCATGCGTGGACTTATGGCCAAGCCTCAGAAGGCCGGCGCCTCAGGAGCCGACATCATCGAGAACCCTATCGTCTCCAACCTCAAGGAAGGAATGACGGTGCTCGAGTACTTCATCTCCACCCACGGTGCCCGTAAGGGTCTGGCCGATACGGCGTTGAAAACTGCGGACGCAGGATACCTGACAAGGCGTCTGGTGGACGTGTCACACGATGTGATCATCAACGAGCAGGACTGCGGCACGCTCCGCGGACTTATCGCCACAGCCATCAAGAACAAGGACGAAGTCGTGGAATCCCTCGGAGAGAGGATTCTCGGACGCACCTCCGTGCACGATATCTTCAACCCTCTCACGGGTGAGCTCATCATCAAGGCCGGGGAAGAAATCCGCGAGAAGGAGGCCGACCTCATCGACTCGCTTCCTATCGAGCAGGTGGAGATCCGCTCCGTGCTGACCTGCGAGAGCCGCAAGGGCGTCTGCGCCAAGTGCTACGGACGCAACCTCGCCACCAGCCGTATGGTTGAGAAGGGCGAAGTTGTCGGAGTCATCGCGGCACAGTCCATCGGCGAGCCTGGTACTCAGCTGACTCTGCGTACCTTCCACGTCGGCGGTACGGCATCTTCTTCAGCGGCGGACTCATCCATCGAGTCCAAATACGACGGTGTCCTCAAGTTTGAGGAACTCCGCACCATCGACAGGATTTCTGACGACGGGCGCAAGGAGGTTGTCGTTGTCAGCCGCATGGCCGAGCTCCGCATCCTCGATGAGAACACGGGCATCACCTTCTCTCAGTACGACGTGCCTTATGGAGCGGTGCTCTACAAGAATGACGGCGACAAGGTCAAGAAGGGAGACCTCATCTGCGACTGGGACGCATACAACGCCACCACCATCGTGGAGACCGCAGGTACCATCCGCTTCGAGAACATGATCGAGGGCGTGACCTACCAGAAGGAGAGTGCCGACGAATACTCGACCAGCACCGACAAGGTCATCATCGAGTCCAAGGACAAGACCAAGAGCCCTACTCTCGTGATCGTCAACGAGGCCGGCGACAGCATCAAGCAGTACAACCTGCCTGTGGGCGCCCACCTCATGGCCGAGAACGGCAACAAGGTCAAGGTCGGAGAGGTCATCATGAAGATCCCTCGCGCTATCGGCAAGGCCAGCGATATCACCGGTGGTCTCCCGCGCGTCACGGAACTCTTCGAGGCCCGCAACCCGTCAAGCCCTGCCATACTCTCCGAAATCAACGGAGAAGTGCTCATGGGCAAGGTGAAACGAGGCAACCGCGAGATTGTCGTCAAGAACAAGTACGGCGTCGAGAAACACTACCTCGTACCGCTCAGCAAGCAGATCCTCGTGCAGGAGAACGACTATGTCAAGGCCGGAACACCGCTTTCTGACGGAGGCGTATCTCCAAGCGACATCCTCAACATCCTCGGACCGGTCAGGGCGCAGGAGTACATCGTCAACGAAGTACAGGCCGTCTACCGCCTCCAGGGTGTGAAGATCAACGACAAGCACTTCGAGATCATCGTGCGCCAGATGATGCGCAAGGTCGAGATAACCAACCCTGGCGACACCGAGTTCCTCAGCGAGGAGATGGTGGACAGGTGGAAGTTTACCGACGTCAACGACAGCATCTACGGCAAATACGTGGTTCTCAGCGTCGGAGACTCACAGCGCTACGAAGTCGGACAGATCATCTCCGCCCGCGACCTGCGCAGCGAGAACTCTTCGCTTGAGCGTCAGGGACTTGAGATGATGACAGCTCGCCAGACCCGTCCTGCCACGGCACGTCTCGTGCTTCAGGGCATCACGAGGGCGGCGCTCAAGACCGACAGCTTCATCTCTGCAGCATCCTTCCAGGAGACCACCAAGGTGCTCAGCGAAGCCGCCATCCGCGGCCGCGTCGACCACCTCGAAGGCCTCAAGGAGAATGTCATCTGCGGTCACCTGATTCCGGCCGGTACCGGTCTGAAGGAATATCAGGACATCATCGTAGGACGCAAGGACGAGCTCACGCAGGAACTCAACGAACTCTAAAAACATGGCAGGGGCCGAATACCCCTGCCATATAAACACTTCAAAGGGGGTGACCAAAAAGTCTTGATAGACTTAGAGGTCACCCTCTTTTTATGTCTGCTCACCTCCGAGCGGGGCGGTTTCGCGCACTGAAGATGCGTCCGGTGCGGCAGGAGGCTGTTTTTTGCACGGCACGCATATTCCGTACCGTAGAAGCCTGTTTCTGGTACCGAGTCCTCTCACAGAGGCATTTTAGTCGACCTCATATTTTTTGGTGGGGTGAAAATAGTATATTTGCATCAGTTACAATTCAAACTCAATAATACTAATATGTGTAACAACTACATTACACCCACCTGCGAAGAGATTGAGATCAATCTTGACAACACCGTGCTCCAATCGAGCATTCTTCCAAGCGGCTTCGAAGACGGAGGCGAAATCTGGTAACTAAACACCCCAAAAGCAATGAGAAAATCTTATTTACTTGTCGCAGCGGCGCTGCTGGTAGCAGCTTCCTGCCAGAAAAATGACAACGCTTCCTCTGTTGAAGGAATAAAGTACAATCCTGTAGATGTGGTCCTTTCTGCTGCTATCGAAGGCGTGGATACCAAGGTTAGCTACACCGAAGATGCCAATGTCCTCAAGGCGGCATGGAAGGCCGGCGACAAGATTTCGCTCGTGGCCATTGACGCTTCCCAAAATATCCTTTCCAATGACGTCTTTGAGACAACTACCGCGGGCGCCTCTGCGAAGTTCAGCGGCAAATATTCCAATCCTAAGGGCGCTGTGATGGTGTCTGTATTCTACCCTGCGCTTACGGAAGGAGAAGGCACTGCAGAAAAGCCTTGGCAGTCAAAAAAGAGGGAAGGTATAGGTCTTAAAGATAATAAGGAACCTCTTTTGTACAATATGAAAAAAGGTAATTCGTTCATTAGTGTTTCTGCTGAATATCAGTTGCAGAGGAGCAATGGCGATCTGTCAAATGTTGACGAGGCCGTTGTGATGCGCGGAAAGATTACGGATTTCCCCGCTCTTGTCGCAGGAGATGTGAATGTGACTCTTAAGAGTATCTGCTATGTCGTAAAGGTTACAGCCAAAGTGCCAAGCGGCCATGATATAATCAATGTGGATTTTAGTGCATATAATAGTTCTTATTTTCCTGCTCTCACGTTCTACGGATGGACTTATGCAAATGATGAATTCGGCAAATTTACTGAAAGCTCCTTTACTACTTATTGCAACGTTGGTCTTGGAGCTATGTTTCAATCCGAAGGCTCGAAATATGGCACAGGCGTCAGTCCCGACGGCAGTGGCAATATCGTAGCGTATATTATAGGATATACCGGAAAGACTTTTACTCTGCCATCCGGAACGGTACTTAACATTAAAGCCCGTTCTTCTTCCACTTACTTCGAAGATATCAAGATTCTTTCATCAGACATTTCTCTGGAGCCGGGCAAGATGTATCGTATCAACGCTACTCTGAGCGAAGTAACCACTTAATATCCCGATAACTATCAAAGCAAGAGGCCGGCCAAAAAGAAATTTTTAGCCGGCCTCTTTTGTGTTGTGTGATTCCGCCGCGACTCGAACGCGGGACCCACAGCTTAGAAGGCTGTTGCTCTATCCAACTGAGCTACGGAACCGTCCGTTATCCCTGAAAACTCAAGGGAGTGCAAAGTTAGAAAGTGTTTTGAACAATTCAAAACACTTTCCATTATTTTCTCTTGCGTACTGAAAGGCGGACATAAGAAGCCACACCCAGCAGGATTATAAGCAGCGCATGGGTCTCGTGGCTCAAGGTGGCGAAAAGCAGGCTCGTCTCCCAGGTCGCGCCATGGATGGACTCCAATGTCAGCGCGACAAGATAATGATACGCCCCTATACCGCCGGGAACCGGGATGACAGAGGCTATGTTGCCCACGGCGGACACGAAGAGAGAATCGAAGAACGTCAGATGGGCAAGCGCAGGAATCGCCAGGAAATTATAGTAGGTCATCAGGAGATATGTCACCCATATACCTATGGTATACAGCACGAACGCCCACTTGCGGCGGATATGCGCAAAACTGGCGATGCCAGCCCCGAGGCCGCGTACCGCACCGGCGACCTTGGCGCAGAAAGGATACCTCTCCTGCCAATGGAAAACGCCCCAGACGAATACGGCAAGGGCGACAAGAATCGGGGCCAGAATCCACCACATCGAGAATCCGAAACTGTGCGTAAGCGGATTCCAGATATTGGTGAGGAAAAACTCTCCGAATGTGTTCCATTTCAGGACAAGAGCAAGGACCAGCATGAAGAGCACAGCCAGGACATCCCAGGCACGCTCGCAGACGATGGTGCCCAGAATCTTGTTGTAGCTCATCTTGTTGGATTTTATATATCCCCCGCGGATGAACTCCCCAGCCCCGGGGAGGACCACATTCACCAGATTGCCCACATTCGACGCATCCCACGCATCAAGCCTCTTCACGTCCGGGTCAAGAGGCTCCATCATCAATTTCCACCTCTCTTCCCTGAAGAACAAGGCCAGCACTGAAACCAGGGTGAAGACCAGCACATACCCCCATCTCGTCTCCTTGAGTCCTTCCAGGAAGGCTTTCCAGTCGACACCACGGAAGGCAAACCACACCAGTACGGCCGCCAGTCCGACGGACAGAAGGTACTTAAGCACTTTGGTCGCTTTCTTATTCATATAGGGCGCAAATTTACGGATAATTATGCTAATTTTGCAAGATATGAAATCGATACTTGGAATAGGGAACGCCCTCACCGACATCCTGGCAGTTCTGCAGGACGACTCGCTCCTCAACAACTACCATCTTCCGAAAGGCAGCATGCAACATGTTGACATGGAGACCGGAGACAAGATCTGGGCAGCGCTCAAGCCTCTCGGAGTGAAGTATGTGGCCGGCGGTTCAGCCGCCAACACAATCACCTGCACCTCGATTCTCGGCATGCCGTCCAGTTTCATCGGGAAGATAGGAGACGACGAGCTCGGACTCCTGTTCAAGAGCGACCAAGAGCAATACGGAGTCAAGACCGTGCTCCTGAAAAGCCCGCACTCAAGCGGACGCTCCATGGTATTCGTGAGCGGCGGCAACGCCGAGCGCACCTTCGCCGTATATCTCGGCGCCGCCCTGGACCTGGTGCCGGAAGACCTTAAGCCGGAGTGGTTCGAGGGTTACGACTATTTCCACATAGAAGGATATCTTGTCCAGAACCAGGCCCTCATACGCAGAGCCGTGGAACTCGCCCACGACGCCGGATGCATCATATCGCTCGACATGGCGTCATACAATGTGGTGGAGTCGAACCTCGCCTTCCTCCACGACATCGTGGAGAGATATGTGGACATCGTGTTCGCCAACGAGACGGAATCCAAATCGTTCACCAAGCTCGACGATCCGCTCAAGGCGCTTGACGAGATTGCAAAGCTCTGCGAAATCGCCGTCGTCAAAATCGGCAAGGACGGAAGCTGGATCAAATCTGGGGAGGAAGTCCAGTTCATCCAGGCCTGGCCGGCCGAGACCGTGGATGCCACCGGCGCCGGAGACACATATGCGGCAGGCTTCCTCTATGCGCACTCTCTGGGGCGCAGCCTCAAAGAATGCGGAGAAGTCGGATCCATCATCGCCGCCAAGGTAGTGGAGGTCATCGGGACCAAGATCGACATCCCGCGTTGGAAAGAGGCCAAGCGCGAGATCCGGGAACTCTTCTCCTCAAACGAAGCCCGATGAAGAACCCGTTTGTGCTGCTTCTGCGTCTCATCGCGCTCAGGCGCAATGAAAGCAACACCCCGCACGGCCTGCACCCGCTGAGCGCAATACGCGAAGCGACCGTGCTCGTCGCCCCACAGCAGGAAGACAGTGACGCCGTCAGGGCCGCCGTCTCACAGTTCTTCAGTTACAACAATATCCCCGTGCATATCTTCTGCCCAACCGGCAAGGATATCGACCTGGCCGGGACAATCAAGAAAAAGTCCAGAGGCGAGAGGGCCGCGCAAGGGGCGGGCGAGCTTCTCATCTCCCTCGCCGACCCGGAGGATGCTTTCTGGGCGGAATATGAAGCTCGGTGCAGCCGGGCATGTTTCAAGATAGGGCGCAGGCAACTCAAGGGAGACGTGTTCGACCTCGTGATCCTGCCTCCGGAAAGCGGGAACATCCCGAGCCAGTCGGCCGTATTCTCCGAAATAAAGAATTATCTCAACATAATCAGATGAAATCTTTGATGCATCATATTATCGTCGCCCTCAAAGGCTTCGGAATGGGCGCGGCCAATGTCGTGCCCGGTGTGAGCGGCGGCACCATAGCCCTGTTGACGGGCATCTACTCGGACATAGTCGGCGCGCTCAACGCCGTGACCGAAAAGGAAACCTGGAAATCCCTGCTGCACGGGAGGTTCCGGGAGTTCTGGCGCCTGATAAATGGTGATTTCCTGGTGGCGCTGCTCGTGGGCGTGCTGCTCAGTGTGTTCTCACTCGCCAAGCTGGTCACATGGTGCCTGACTTACTACCCGATCCTGACCTGGGCATTCTTCTTCGGCCTGATACTCGCGTCCGCCGTGGTGATGGTGCGCGGCATCAAGGACTTCCGCGGCGCCGACCTGATTCCGGCCGTCATCGGCCTTGCGCTCGGGCTCGTGATCTGCACGATGTCCCCGACCAAGACCACTGACGACATCTGGTTCATATTCCTCTGCGGAGCCATCTCCATCTGCGCGATGATTCTGCCGGGCATCTCAGGGAGCTTCATCCTGCTGGTGATGGGCAAATACCACTATATCATGCAGGCGATCACCGACCTCAACTGGCCGGTAATCATCATGTTCGGCGTGGGCTGCGTGGTGGGGATACTGGCGTTCGCCAAACTCCTGCACTGGCTGCTCGCCCGCTGGGAGAGACAGACCATGCTGGTGCTGCTGGGCTTCGTGTTCGGGTCGCTCGTGAGGGTGTGGCCATGGTACGACAGCGAGGCTGTGGAGGCAGCACAGCTTCTGCGCACGGGCAGCGTCTCCCCTCTTGACCTTCAGATCCCGGGAGCAGTCATCTGGTGCGCTGTCGGCATTGCGGCCGTGGTATTGTTCGAGCTGCTCGGCTCCAGGAAAAAGTCCGCCTAGAAGGCCAGGTCCAATTCCACCGGACAGTGGTCCGAGCCAAGGATTTCGTTATGGATGTCCGTGGCCTCGACTCTCTCTCTAAGGCTGTCTGAAACAAGGAAATAGTCAATACGCCAGCCCACGTTCCTTTCACGGGCCCGCATCCTGTATGACCACCATGAGTATTTGGCCTCTCCGGGATGCTGCTCTCTCCAGCTGTCATGGAACCCGGCTGCGAGGAGTTCACTCATCTTGGCACGCTCCTCGTCGGAGAAACCGGCGTTGAGATGGTTTGTGGAAGGGTTCTTGAGATCTATTTCCTCGTGGGCCACGTTCATGTCTCCGCATATCACCACTCCTTTCTTCCCGGCAAGGCCGCTGACATATGCACGGAAATGGTCTTCCCACTTCATCCTGTAGTCGAGCCGGCGCAATCCGTCCTGGGAGTTGGGGGTGTAGACATTGACCAAGTAGAAGTCAGGCATCTCAAGGGTTATGACCCTCCCCTCCTGGTCGTGCTCCTCATTCTGCATGCCGTAGCTGACGCTGACCGGCTCCAGCCGCGTATATATGACGGTGCCGGAGTAGCCTTTCTTGACGGCATAGTTCCAGTACGAACGGTAGCCCTCAAACTCCATATCTATCTGCCCCTCCTGAAGTTTGGTCTCCTGCAGGCACACAAAATCGGCGTCCAGGGCCTTGAATATCTCGGGGAAACCCTTCCCGGCGACGGCTCTCAGGCCGTTGACATTCCAGCTTATGAATTTCATAAGGCTAAAGTAAGCATTTTTATTCGTATATTCGTGGGATTATCGACAATCAACAATGAGAGATCTTAGCCTTACCAATACCCTTTCGCGCAGAAAGGAACTGTTCGTGCCAATCAACCCGGGCCATGTCGGGATGTATGTCTGCGGCCCTACCGTATATGGGGAAGCCCATCTGGGCCATGCGAGACCGGGAATCACATACGATGTCCTCAGCAAACTGCTGCGGCATCTGGGATACCAGGTACGCTATGTCCGCAACATCACGGATGTGGGCCATCTTGAACACGACGCCGACGAGGGCGAGGACAAGATAGCCAAGAAGGCAAGGCTGGAGCAGCTTGAGCCGATGGAGGTGGTGCAGACCTACACTTTCCGCTACCACGAGGCCATGCGTCTCCTGAACGTGGCGCCGCCGTCCATAGAGCCGAGGGCGTCCGGCCACATCATAGAGCAGATCGAGGCCATCAGGAAGATTCTCGACGCGGGCTACGCCTACGAGAGCAACGGGAGCGTGTACTTCGATGTGGAGAAATACAACAAGGACTTCCACTACGGAGTCCTGTCCGGACGCAACCTGGACGACACCCTCGAAGGCACCCGCAACCTGGACGGGCAGTCCGACAAACGCGCCCCTTACGACTTCGCCCTCTGGAAAAAGGCGGAGCCTCAGCATATCATGCGCTGGCCGTCCCCTTGGGGAGAGGGATTCCCGGGATGGCATCTGGAGTGCTCGGTGATGGGGGAGAAATACCTCGGGCGCGAGTTTGACATACACGGAGGCGGGATGGACCTGATGTTCCCGCACCACGAGTGCGAGATTGCCCAGAACGAGGCGATGCGCGGCACTCAGGGCGTACATTACTGGGTCCACAACAACATGATCACGATAAACGGGCAGAAGATGGGCAAGTCGCTCGGCAACTTCATCACCCTGCCGCAGCTTTTTGCGGGCGACCACCCGAAGCTCGAGCAGGCCTACAGCCCGATGACAGTGCGTTTCTTCATCCTCCAGGCCCACTACCGCAGTACTCTGGACTTCTCCAACGAAGCCCTCCAGGCTTCGGAAAAAGGGCTCAAGAGGCTGATGCAGGCGGCGAAAGACCTCTACGCGATGGCAGGAAAGTCCGTCCCTCAGTACCGGTACGGCGAGCAGACCCTGTCCACCGCCCCGGACAGCTGCCCTGCGGAAAGCGCGGAGGTGAAGGCCATATTCGAGGGCATCTACGACGCCCTCTGCGATGATATCAACACTCCGGTGGCCCTTGCGCACATCTCGGAGGCCGTCCGCATCATCAACTCGGCCAAGGCGGGGCAGGTGACGCTCGGGGCCGGCGACATCCAGACTCTTGTCCGGCTCTTCGACGACATCGTGTTCGGGGTGCTCGGCCTCAAAGACGAGGACGCGGCGGCCGGCTCTGACGGCAAGGTGATCGGCGGACTGATGGACATGGTGCTGGAGCAGCGCGCTGCCGCAAAGGCGGCCAAGGACTGGGCCGTCTCCGACCACATCCGCGACTCCCTCAAAGCCCTCGGCATCCAGGTCAAAGACACCAAGGACGGCGCCGAATGGACGATTGATTAGTTCTCTACTATTTCCTGCGGTCGGAGTTGTCTATGCTGCGGCTGTTGAATGGTACATAGCCCTTGAAACGGCCGAAACTGTATTGGAGACGGAAGAGAGGGGCCGCTGATTCTGGAATGATTGAGATTCCGTGCTTACCAGGCCCGGCCGCCCAAGTGCTATTCCCGTGCGCACCAGGCCCCTTTCTGCGCACGCGGGCTTCAGAAAATCATCGCGGTGAGTAAAAACACCCCTGGTGCGCACGGCAGTGTTCCACGCGCTGGCGGATGTTCCACGGTGCGGAAGCGCGGATTACGGGGACGAAGATCCAAGGTTCGGGATTCCCGCCACAAGCAGGCAAGCGGGCAAACCAAGCCGGCAAAGCAAAAATGACCGGACAGCTAAGCAATAGAACCTTGTTATTAACGAGTCAAGATAGCAGGGCGGGCCAACCAAGGTCAGGCTATACAAAGCAGGTCCGAGCAAGACCCGCCAGACAGCCAAAGCAGCAGGAAAGCGAGCCCGGCAAGACCAAGCCACAAGCAGTCAAGCGAGCCGAGCAAGGCCCGCCCGGCAAGTCCCGCCAAAGCAGCCCAGCAGCAGGGCAAGACCAGCCACAAGCAGGGCAAGTCCCGCCGGGCTGGTCAGGCGACCATAAAAGCGGGCCGGCGCTATTTCTTCCGGTGGCCCTTGTGGTCGCTCCAGAGGCCGTAGACTTCGCTGACATTGCCGGCCGTAATGAAGGCCTTGATGTCGTTGTCGCGGATGAAAGCCATAAGGTCGGCGAACTCATTCTGGGTCAGCAACGTCTGAATCTCCATATACTTCTCGCCGCTATAACCTCCGGTCACCTCATAAAGCGTACACCCGCGGACAATATCCTCAATGATATGCTTGCGAATCCGCTCATGCTCATGCGAAACGATGCAGACCCTCTTGCGGCGGCTCAGCGACGCCATGAAATAGTTGACAATCATCCCGTTGATCCATGTGCCGATAAGGCCGATAATGACCAGACGGAACGGGTTGATAAGGAATGCGGTGCAGCATATGATCACGCCGGCTATCGTCACCGACATCCCCATGTCGAAGTGGAAATACTTGTTGAAAATCTTGGCGATTATGTCCAGCCCGCCCGTAGAGGCATTGATACGGAACAATATAGCCTGCGAAGCGCTCAAGACAAGCACGAAGCACAGGAGGTCAAACCACAGATTCCCCATCATGGAGGAGGCGCCCGGCTCCATCAACCTCTCATAAGGGCAGATACTCTCCCACAGATTCATCAGCGGGCCCAGCACCAGCGCCGCATACGCCGTCTTGACCCCGAATTCAGGACCGATCAGGAGGTAAGCGATCACCAGAAGAATAGCATTGATTATCAGAATTATCGTCGAGACCTTGACTATAATCCCCATCTTGGCGAGCACACCGCTGACGACAATGGACAAGCCGGAAATACTGCCTACGACAAGTTTGCTCGGCACGAGGAAATAATAGACAGCCGCAGCGGCGATGAACATGGCCACTGAGATGATAAGCATGTCCTTCCAGAACTTCGGCGTCTTGATAGAGGCCCAGAAATCAGAATCTTTCATTATGGTTGGTTATTAGTGTGTGTGTTACGAAACTACTGCGGCGTCCTCAGGTACTCATCTATCGCCCTGGCCGCCTTACGCCCCGCCCCCATGGCAAGAATCACGGTCGCGGCGCCGGTAACAGCATCTCCGCCCGCAAAGACTCCAGGGCGCGTGGTAGCACCTGACTCATCCGCCACGAGTCCTCCGCGCCGGTTGGTTTCCAGACCAGGTGTCGTCCTCGAAATCAACGGATTGGAACTGGTTCCGAGAGCCATTATCACCGTGTCGGCCTCCACCTCAAACTCTGAACCCTCGACCGGCACAGGACTGCGGCGTCCGCTCGCGTCCGGCTCCCCGAGCTCCATGCGGATACAGCGCAAAGCCTTGACCCAGCCTCTCTCGTCACCGACAATCTCCACCGGATTTGTGAGCAGGTCGAAGACTATGCCCTCGTCCTTGGCATGATGGACCTCTTCCCGACGGGCCGGGAGCTCAGCCTCTGTGCGGCGATACACTATGTGCACCTCGGCTCCGAGACGCAGTGCCGTACGCGCCGCATCCATAGCCACATTCCCTCCCCCGACAACGCACACCTTGCGGCCCGCGTGGATAGGGGTGAGATAATCATCCCTCCATGCGCACATGAGATTGTTGCGCGTCAGGAACTCGTTGGCCGAGAACACTCCGCAGAGGTTCTCTCCGGGAATGCCCATAAACTTGGGAAGCCCGGCCCCGGTCCCGACAAACACAGCCTTGAACCCCATCTCGTCCATAAGCGAATCGATGGTCACAGTCCTGCCGACAATCACATCCGTGACTATCTTGACGCCAAGGCGTACCACATCCTGCACCTCGCCGCGAAGCACCTTCTCCTTAGGAAGGCGGAACTCCGGAATCCCGTACTCAAGCACTCCTCCGGCCTTGTGAAGAGCCTCGAAGACAGTCACATCGTAGCCGAGTTTGGCAAGATCCGAAGCGCAGGCAAGACCTGCCGGGCCGGAACCGATGACAGCGACCTTGACCCCGTTGGCGGGAGCCTTCCGACAAGGTTCCGTGTTGTCTGCGCCGCGGTGCTCCCGCATATAGTCGGCCACGAACCTCTCAAGTTTGCCGATAGCCACAGGCTCCCCCTTCACTCCAAGCACGCAGCTGCCCTCACACTGGGTCTCCTGCGGGCACACTCGTCCGCAGACCGCAGGCAAAGAAGAGTCCTGCGCGATTATGTCCGCCGCACCGGCGATGTCACCGTCGCGGAGACGGGAGATGAACTCCGGAATCTTCAGACCTACAGGGCAGGCGCCCACACAGCGCGGATTGCGGCAATGCAGGCAGCGCGAAGCCTCAAGCAAGGCCTCCTGCTCATTGTATCCATAGCAGACCTCATCAAAATTGGTCGCCCTGACTTTAGGGTCCTGCTCGCGTACAGGCACTCTTGGTATTCTCTCTGCCATTATTTTCCTCTACCTATTCTGCATTTATGATTCTTGAGGGCCTCCGCCTCCTCTGTCTTGTACTGTCCCTGACGGCGCATTGCCTCATCGAAATCCACCTCGGCTCCGTTGAACTCAGGACCCTCCACACAGGCGAAGCGGGTCTTCCCGGCCACGCTCACCCTGCAGGCGCCGCACATGCCTGTACCGTCCACCATCAAAGTGTTGAGACTCACCGTTATCGGCAAACCGAGCCTGACCGCAGTAAGGGTGGTGAACTTCATCATTATCATCGGGCCTATGGCGACAGCCATGGTGTAGCTGCGTCCCTCCTCACGCACAAGTTTCTCAAGCAGAGCGGTGACCATCCCGTGGAAACCCTCGCTGCCGTCATCAGTGCAGATGAAGAGATTGTCGCAAACGGACGCCATCTCCTCCTTGTAAATCAATATGTCCTTGGTCTTGGCCCCTATTATGACATCCACCTTAGCGCCGCGGGAATGCAGCCATTTGGCCTGGGGATACACGGGCGCCGTGCCCACACCCCCGGCGATGAAGATATAGCGGCTTTCCGAAAGCCGCTCCGGGCTGAACGACACGAACTCGGAAGGATGCCCGAGAGGCCCGGCCACATCACGGAAACTCTCTCCCGGCTCGAAAGACAGGATGTCGGATGTGGACGCGCCGATCTTCTGCGTCACTATGGTCACGCTCCCCTCTTCAGGGTCATAATCGCTTATTGTCAATGGAATCCGTTCCCCCTTCTCTTCTGGAAGAACCATCAGAAACTGCCCCGGCTGAGCCGCTCTGGCAAGCATCGGTGCGTTCACTTTCATCCGACAGATGGTCGGAGTAAGCATCTCCTTGGTTATGATTTCATACATTATGGTCTCAAAAATAAACAATCCGTTAAAAAGATGCAATAGACATACGAAAAACGGCCCCACCGAAACGGAGCCGTCAATCCAATATCGAAGCAGGTTTAGAACCTGTAACGGATGCCGAGGGCGAAGCCCTGCCAGCCGAAGCCGCCGCCGGTGAGACTTATACCCGGCCTCCAATCAAGAGAGAGTGAGAGAGGCAGGGAGAAATTGTACTCCATGCCTATCTGTCCGACCACGCCGAGGCCCATCTTGGTCACAGAGTTGTCATCGTCATCTTTGCTGCCGTAGAAGCCAATCTGCGCGCCCGGGCCGGCGTAGAAGTTGAAGTTGCCCTCTGAAGCGAAAACAAAATCATATACACCTGTGAGGTAGAAACCGTTGCCGAACAGGCCGAGGTCCGCCTCAACGAAATTCACACCAAAACTGTGCTGGTAAGACACCTCCGCGCCGTATGTGGCACGGACACCGAGAGCCCTAGGCTGAGCGGAAGCCGCAACTCCGAACATGAGCAGAGAAAGGGCGGCTACAAGTACTTTTTTCATAACTGATATTATTTAAGTTTAACAGAAGTCATTTTACGAGTCCGGAGAAACCGAGGAAGGCCATGGCCATGATGCTGACGGAAATCAGCGCGATAGGCAGGCCTCTGAAAGCCTTAGGGACATTGCTCAGGGCCAGATGCTCGCGTATGCCCGCAAAGAGGCACATCGCAAGACCGTAACCCAGGGATGTAGCGAGGGCATAGACCGTAGCCTCTCCGAGATTGAGCAGATGAGCCTCGCCCCCGAAAGTGAACTCCTTGGTCACCACGGTGATGGCCACACCGAGCACGGCGCAGTTGGTGGTGATGAGCGGGAGGAAGATGCCGAGCGCCTGATAGAGCGACGGGCTGATCTTCTTGAGGACAATCTCCACCATCTGCACGAGGGCGGCGATCACAAGGATGAACGAAATCGTCTGAAGGAACTCAAGCCCGAACGGCAGGAGCAGATACTTGTTGAGAAGGTATGTCACGACCGTGGCCAGAGTGATCACGAAGCATACGGCTCCGGACATTCCGGTGGCTGTGGACAGTTTGTTGGACACTCCCAGGAACGGGCAGATGCCGAGGAACTGGGAGAGCAGTACATTGTTGACGAAAATCGCCGATATGATGATAAGAATGTATTCCATGACTCAACTCTACTTTTTGGCGAGGAACTTATTGAAGAGAACCATCAGGTAACCCAGCACGAGGAACGCGCCCGGCGCCATCACGAATGCGAGGATGCCGTCACCCGGGATGAACTTCCACCCGAAGACGGAGCCGCTTCCAAGAATCTCGCGGACGATGCCTATGACCGTCAGCGACATGGTGAAGCCGAGCCCGATGCCCAGACCGTCGCATGCCGAGTCGATGACAGAGTTCTTGTTGGCGAAAGCCTCCGCGCGTCCAAGCACGATACAGTTGACCACGATAAGAGGTATGAACAGGCCGAGGGTCTCATACACGGCCGGCACATAAGCCTGCATCAGCAGCTGGAGGACGGTCACGAATGTCGCGATGATGACGATGTAGGACGGGATGCGCACCTTGTCAGGCACCGCCGGGGCGACAAGCGAGATCGCGATATTGCTGAGCACGAGCACGAACATCGTAGCGAGTCCCATCTCAAGACCGTTCATCGCAGATGTGGTGGTGGCAAGCGTCGGGCACATGCCGAGCACCAGCACAAAGGTAGGGTTGTCCTTGACGAACCCCTTGGTAATCAGAGAGAGCTTACTCATTGTCCTTTCCTCCTCCGTTTTCTGAAGTTAAAAAGCCGAACACCTTGACGGCGTTGGCCACTGCAAGCGTATATGCCCTTGAAGTGATGGTCGAAGCTGTGATGGCGTCGATGTCGCCGCCGTCCTTGGTCACGGCGAGTCTGGCCGAAGCGGGGTCAAGTCCGCGGAACTGTCCGAGGAAGCCCTCATCGCTCTGGCACTTGGCTCCGAGCCCCGGAGTCTCGCTGTGGGAGATCACGGAAGTGTTGTACACCTTGCCGTCCTCCGTAATGCCCACCATCACGGAAAGCGCGCCGCCGAAGCCGTTGACCACGGAAATCACCGCATATCCGGACGACGGATGGTAGTATGTGTACTCCACCCCATCGACCGTCACGGACTGCTCCGCCACATTGTCGTCGGCAAACTCAGGAAGCACCTGAGCTATGGCCTTGTTGGTCTTGGCAACCTGCGCCGCCTTGACAGGCTCAAGCGTCACCGCATAGGCCACACCGAGCACGGCTGAGCAGATGAGGCAGACCAGCGTGAGGCAGAGAGCCATGTTTTTAAGTGTTGATTGTGCTGCCATTGTCAAGCCCTCCCGTATTTTTTCTGATGGAACCAATTGTTGAGAAGAGGCACCGCGCAGTTCATGATAAGAATCGCGAACGACATGCCCTCAGGATATGAGCCGAAGAAGCGGATCAGAACCACGAGCAGGCCGATGCCTATGCCATACACCACCCCTCCGAGCGTGCTCATAGGCGAGGTCACATAGTCGGTCGCCATGAAGCAGGAGCCGAGCACCATGCCTCCGGTGAGGAGGTTGAAAACCGGGTCGGTGTAGGTGGAAGGGTCAACAAGCCAGAGGATGCCGGAGAACACGAACACCGTGGCGAAGATGCTGAGCGGTATCCAGGCCTTCACCACCTTGCGGACAAGCAGGTAGCCGAATCCGAGCAGCAGGGCGAGGGTCGAAATCTCACCGGCAGAACCGCCTATGTTGAGGAAAAGCGTGCGCAGGTAATCTGTCCCGGCGACAGCCTCGACACCGCCCTCGGCGTATCTTCCCAGCAGCGTGGCGCCGGAGACGGCGTCTGTGGCATGGATGAATCCGGGAGTCACCGTCCAGTCAGTCATATAGGTCGGGAACGAAACCAGCAGGAACACACGCCCGGCGATGGCCGGGTTGAAAATGTTCTGTCCGATGCCTCCGAAAGTCATCTTGACGACGCCGATGGAGAACAGGGCCCCGATCAGCACGACCCACCAGGGGGTCGTCACCGGAAGGTTCATGGCCAACAGGAGGCCGGTCACGGCGGCGGAGAGATCGGAGATAGTCGATGGTCTCTTCAGCAGCCACTTGGTCACAGCCCACTCGACGAGGACGCAGGAAGCGATGCTGACCGCCAGCACAAGGAGTTCCGCCCATCCGTAGAAGAGCACGGACACCAGTGCCGCCGGCGCAAGCGCGATGAGAACGTCCCTCATTATGGAGCGGGTGGAGACATCCGCGTGTATGTGCGGAGACGGAGAAACAAGAATTTTTCCCATATTATTCATCTTTCTTTTTTGCGGCTTCAGCAGCGGCCTTTGCGGCGGCTGCACGCCCGCGAATGATACCCATCACCTGTCCCTTGGCCTGGCGTATGTAGTCAAGCAGAGGGATGTTGGCCGGACAGCTGTACAGACAGCAGCCGCATTCGATACAATCCTGCACGGCATTATGCTCAAGGCCGGCGAAGTCGGCCGCCTTGTAAAGCCTGTTGAGAAGGAACGGCTCAAGTCCCATAGGGCAGGCGTCGCTGCAACGTCCGCAGCGTATGCATCCGCCCTCAGGCTTGCGCACGGTCGCCTCGCCGCTCAGGTAGAGTATCGAAGACGAGCCCTTGACGGTGCAGGCGTCCACATTGCTTATGGCCTTGCCCATCATAGGTCCGCCGCTGATTATCTTGACGGCGCCCTCAGGAATCCCGCCGGCCTGCTCCATTATGTATGAGAGAGGTGTTCCGATGCGGAAGAGATAATTGTGCTGCTTCTCCACAGGAAGGCAGTCGCCGGTGACGGTCAGGGTGTTGGTCACAAGAGGCTTGTTCTTCTGCACAGCCTCATATACCGCAAGCGAGGTGGCCACATTCTGCACCACCGCGCCGGCGTCTATCGGCAGGCAGCCGGACTTCACCTGACGGCGGAGCACAGCATCGATGAGCTGCTTCTCACCGCCCTGCGGGTAGCGCTTCTTGAGGACCGCCACTTCAATGTTCTTGTATCCGAGCTGGGCGATGGCGCCGCTGAGCGCCTCTATCGCCTCAGGCTTGTTCTCCTCGACTCCGATCACACAGCGGCAGCCGAGAACTTTCTGCATTATGGCGGCTCCGACCACGATTTCCTTCGGCCTCTCGACCATGATGCGGAAGTCGCTGGTCAGATAAGGCTCGCACTCGGCCCCGTTGAGTATCAGGCACTCGGCCACCTTGCCCGGCGCCGGATTGAGTTTCACATGAGTAGGGAAGGTGGCCCCGCCCAGGCCCACGACTCCGCATGCCTTGATGCGGTCAAGTATGAATGCGCGGTCATCGGGTATCTCGGTGACAAGGGTGTCAGAGAGGTCGATTCCCTCGGCCCACTCATCGCCCTCGACGACTATCTCGACATGAGTCATCCAGTTGCCGGCAAGATCCTTGCGCGGAGCTATGCTCTTGACGGTCCCGGACACAGGAGAGTGGACGAAAGCCGAGATGAATCCGCCCGGCTCTGCTATCACCTGCCCGGCCTTCACCTTGTCCCCGACAGCCACGGTCGGCTTGGCCGGAGCGCCAAGGTGCTGGGCCATTGAGACATATACCGTTCCCGGAAGAGGAAGGACTTCAATGGGGCAGCCCCGGGAAATCTTGTTGTCGTGCGGATGTACTCCGCCGATGGAAAAAGTCAACTTATTCATTTGTGGCCTCCTTCTTTGGTTCGGTCTGGGCTGCCGCCGGCGCAGGTGCCGGTTTCGGCTCCACCTTCTTAGGAGTGAAGTTCACGGCGTGTATAGCACCGGTCGGACACTCGAAGAAGCACTGCCCGCAGGCCTTGCACTTGTTGAAATCTATATAGCTGAGATTGTCGACTATGGTGATGGCGTCAAACTTGCAGACTTTCGCACACTTGCCGCAGCCTATGCAGGCCACCGCGCAGGCCTTGCGCGCCACTCCTCCCTTGTCCTTGTTGACGCAGGACACATAGACCCTGCGGTTGTTCTTGGGGGTCGTACCCTGATTGCGCAACTCTATGATGTTCTTAGGGCAGGCCTTGACGCAGGCGCCGCAAGCAGTACAGCGGGTCTCGTCAACTACAGGCAGCCCTGTCTCAGGATCCATCGAAAGCGCCCCGAACTTGCACGCCGCGACACAGTCGCCGCAGCCGAGGCATCCGTAAGAGCAGAGAGTGTCGCCGCTGTAGAGAGCGGCCTTGACGCGGCAGGATTCAGCCCCGCCATAATCGTTGACACGCGGACGGTTGGCACAGCTTCCGTTGCAGCGGACCACAGCCACCTGAGGGGCCTTCTCCTTGACTTCGTAGCCAAGGATGGCCGCGACCTTCTTCATCACCTCATTGCCGCCCACCGGACAAAACTGGTGGTCAAGATTCGGAGCCTTGACGGCAGCGTCCGCAAATGCACGGCAGCCGGCGAAACCGCAGCCGCCGCAATTGGCGCCGGGCATCACCTTCTCCACTTCATCAATCCGCGGATCCTCCTCGACCTTGAACTTCCTTGCCACCCAGAACAGTACCAGGGCAAGCAGCAGGCCAAGCACCGTAAGGATCACGACGGTCAGGATAACAGTGTTTGTCATTACTTCTTATTTATATTAAAAACATATTCATTCTTGAGTCTGGAGCGGAACAGCCAGAGCACCAGATACCACACGGCCACGGCTCCCAGGCCGCCCAGACCCGCATAGAGCTCCTGGACTCCGGCGGCGGTCAGGACGAGCAGCGCGCAGACCAGCACGAGCAGCGGAAGCACATAAGCCAGCCATACGGCCTTGTGCCCCATCGAGGCCTTGAGAGTCACATCGACCTCGTCGCCCACCTCATAACTGTCCCAGCCGCGGGTCGGAACCTCGACGACCTTGGTCTTGGAATCGCCCAGGCCGCACAGGCTGCGGGCATGACAGGAGCCGCACGCGGACTCGGAGATTATCTCCACTGAGGTAAACTCCGGCGTGATGCTCAAAATCCTGCCTTTGTGTGAAATATCGCTATTCGAACTCATTGCCTCCTGATATAAAGTCATCCGGCGACGGGCCCGGGTCGTCGTTCATCGCCGAGCCGAAAGATGCGGCCCTCAGGTCAAGGGCATCATCAAGTTCCACGAACTTGAGCTGTTCGCCCTTGTAGCGCATGTCGATATCCCTGGTCTCGCCGTTTCTGTGCTTGGCTATGATGATCTGGGTCTTCTCCTTGTCCGCCTCGTTGTCGCTGAGTCCGACAAAATCCGGACGATGGATGAAGATGACCATGTCCGCGTCCTGCTCGATGGAACCAGACTCACGAAGGTCGGAGAGCTGAGGCTTGCCGCCGGAGCCCTGGCGCTGCACAGCGTTGCGCGACAGCTGCGAAAGGGCTATGATAGGCACGTTGAGCTCCTTGGCCGTCGCCTTGAGGGTACGGGAAATCGCCGCCACCTCCTGCTCGCGGAGCCCCCTGAGCTCGGAAGGCCCCTGCATCAGCTGCAGGTAGTCGATGATGATGAGGCGCACGCCCTTGTTTTTCACAAGGTTCTTGGCCTTGGTCCTGAACTCCATAAGAGGAAGACTCGGCGTGTCATCGATGTATAGGGGTGCCTTGGAGAGGGCCTTCAACTTGTACTCCAGCTGCTGCCACTCATAGCTTTCCAGCTTGGAGCCTCCCTTGATCTTGTCCGGATGGAGCCCGGACTCGGATGTGATCAGACGGTTCGCCAGCTGGATCGCCGCCATCTCAAGGGAGAAGAACGCGACAGGCATGTGATGGTCCACCGCCGCGTTGCGCGCGATGTTGAGGGAGAACGCCGTCTTGCCGACAGAAGGGCGCGCCGCCAATATGATCAGATCCGAAGGCTGCCAGCCCATGGTGATGGTGTCAAGACTCAGGAAACCCGACGGGACTCCGCTGAGACCGTTGCTCGACTGCTTCTTCTCTATGCTCTCGATGGCCGCGTTGATGAGGCCGCCGATGTCCTGCACTTCCTTGCGGATATTGCTCTGTATGGCATTGTAGATGCGGCTCTGCGCGGCGTCGATGAGATCGTCCACCTTGACGGTGTCGTCGTAAGAGTCTTTGAGAATATCATACGAGGCCGTGATGAGATCACGCTGTATGGTCTTCTGCTTGAGTATCTTGATGTAATACTCGATATGGGCGGCGGAGCCGACTTTCTCCGAAAGGTTGGCGAGCGTCACCGTGCCTCCGACAGTCTCAAGATTGCCCTGTTCCTTGAGCTTGGCGTTGACCGTGATGATGTCTACCGAGGTGTGCTCTCCGACAAGCGCGATCATGGCCTCGAATATCATCCGGTGCTTCGGGTCATAGAAGCAGGACGCGTCCAGCTCTTCCAGAGCCTGGTCCACGCACTCCGGCTCGAGCAGCATGGCGCCGAGGACGGCCTCTTCCACGTCAAGAGCCTGAGGAGGCTTATTGCCTATCTCAAGCCCTATCTTGTCGAGGTCGACCCCCTGGTCCTTCCTGCGCGAGGTTCCGGATTTCTGAGGAGGCATATAAAACCCTGATTATTAAATGTCCGGATTGACAATGATTCGTCCGCAATGCTCGCAAATCACCAGTTTCTTGCCTGATGCTATGTCGATGAGACGCTGCGGCGTGATAGTGTGGAAACAGCCCCCGCAGGCGTCGCCGCAGGTGCCGTCATCGTTCTTAGGGAAGAGGGTCACCACCGCGAGATGGTTGTGCGTGCTCTTGCGGATGCGCTCATAGGCGCTCAAGGTACGCTCGTCAAGCTTGGCGGTGTAGGTCTCCCTCCTCTTTGAGAGGGCGGCCTCTTCCTTGGCGGTCGACTCCACGATGGAAGAGAGCTCCTGCTTCTTGGACTCCAGGTCCCCCTCCCGTATGGTGATGCGGTCGCTGATGCGGTCAAGGTCCACCTTCTTGTCATCGATGGCCTCACGGGCCTCGTTGATGTTCTTCTCCGCTATGGCCCTGAGGAGATCCTGGTTCTCGAGCTCCTTGTTGATGGAATCATACTCGCGGCTGTTGGAGATGTTCTCAAGCTGCGAGCGGTACTTCTCTATCTCAGAATCAAACTCCTCGATTTCCTTCTTGGACGAGGCGATGTTCTGGTTGTAACCATCGATGAGCTGCTCCATGCGGACACGCTTGGCCTTGAGCGACTCAACCTCCTCTTCAAGAGAGGCCACTTCCTCCGGGAGCTCCCCCCTGAGCTGGACAAGCTTGTCTATGTCGTTGTCCACGGCCTGGAGTTCGTAAAGAGTCTTGAGCTTCTCCTGCGCGCTCTGCTCGTTCTCCGCAAATATCTTCTGCAGGGACACGAAAGTCTCGCGCTCATCGACCGGAGTCTGTACTTTCGTTGTTTTCTTGGTGGTTGCCATATATTAAGGTATTCTTTTTATTCTGCCATGCAAGTCGCAAAGTTAAGAAATTGTTTTGAATTATAGTAGGTCTTTCTTGATATCAGAGAGCTGCGAGCGTATGGCCTTGAGGGAAGAAAGCACCTTGACTCTGGCCTCCACGACCGCCCGCTCCGCGATCATCTGCTTCCCGGCCCCCTCCAGCGTGAGCCCCTTCTCCTTGACAAGATAGTGCATCTGGCGCATGGTCTCCAGGTCAGCCGCCGTGTAGAGACGATTGCCCTTGGCGTTGCGGTGCGGCTTTATGAGCCGGGGGAAGGAGTTGGACCAGAATCTCACGAGCGAGACGGATTCCCCTATCTCGTCCGCGACTTCTCCGATGGTGTAAAAGAGTTTTTCCATTAATCCATTGACTGTTTGGTATTCACTGACATATAGAGCATGTTGGTGTACTCGTCCGGGGCCACTGACGCGAAGATGCAGTTGACAGGATTGAGGAACTTCCCGTCGCGGCGCACCTCATAATGAAGATGCGGAGCGAAAGCCTTGCCGGACATCCCGACAGTGCCGAGTTTCTGCCCAGCCTGGAGTTTCTGCCCGGCGCGCACCAGGACAGACTCAAGATGAGCATAGACTGTGACATAGCCCCCGTCGTGGAGAACTTCCACGGTCTTGCCCAGCTTCTTGGAAGTCTGCACCTTCTGCACGGTCCCTGCGGCCGTCGCCATCACCGGAGTGCCGCGCGTGACGATAAGGTCCAGCCCCTCGTGGTAGACATAGGCCTTGTAGAACGGATCCATCTTCATGCCCGTCGAGGCGCCGACCTGCGAATATGTCAGCCCGTCCAGCGGAAGGCGCATGGGAGGGACAGGGTTCTCAGGCGATGAGAGCAACTTGAATATGCGCACGAACGCGGCGTCCACATCGGCGGACACGGCGAGGAGGCTGTCGGCCTTGTCGCGGGTGTATGCGGCTATCTTGGCGTCCGGCACGGATGCGCTGGCAAACATGAAGTCAAGCCCAGCCATCGGGTCAGGCTCGGGAGCGTTGGAGTGGAAGACCTGCTCGTATATCTCATTGTCCTTGTGCTGGAGGCTGGCAATTCCGTCGCGGAGCAGCTCCTCTCTCGGCGCGAAGGATGGATAGAGGCGCTCGTACATCCTTATCTCCCGCTTGAGTTCCCTCTCCACGTCGGTGCGCCAGAAAACAGCGAACACGCAATACACCAGAACGGCAAGGGTCAGGGTGGCAAGCAGATACGCGACAGACACCAGCAGGATGCGCCCTATCTTGACACGCACCTTCCTGAAACTGAAGTTCTTCTGGTCGAATTCCATCATCTTCTTGCTCATTCCGCCTTCCTCCCCCGACGGAGAAGCTCCATCGTACTTTTAGCCATGGCGGAGCGGCCTTCCTCGCTGCGCCTCTCTATCATCGCCCGGTATTCCTCCTCGGGCATGTTCATATCAAGAAAGTTCATCGGGTTGACACGGTTCCCCTTGTATATCACCTCATAATGCAAGTGCGAGCCGGTGGACTTGCCGGTGCTGCCCACGGTGCCAATGCGGTCGCCGCGGCGCAGTTTCATCCCGGGAGCCACCTCAATGGTGTTGAGGTGCGCATACCTTGTCTGGTAACCGTAGCCGTGATCCACGACAATCTCGTTGCCATAGCCCCACAGGTGCATCCCCGTCTTCTCCACCACCCCGTCGCCGGTGACATACACCGGAGTGCCGGTCTTGGTCGCGAAGTCCTGTCCGCCGTGGCGCTCACCCCCGCCATAGACCGGATCCACGCGATATCCGAAACTGCTCGAGAGACGGTAGCTGCCAGGGGCCGGGAGGAGAGGCGGCACGTTCGGGACACATGAAATCATGTCCCCCGCCTTGCGGGAAACTTCCCCTACCTCGTCAAGGGACTTGCTCCGCACATAAGCCCTTTTGGTGAGGTCGTCCATGCGGCGCACGGTGCGCCTCAGGTGCGAATTGGCGCCGAGCCTGTCCAGTTCGGCATAGCGGTTGACACCCTCGATTCCGGAATTGCGGAGCGCCTCGGGGATGGGGTTGAGACCATAGATTGACCTGTACACATCATCATCACGCTGCTCGATGCCGGTAAGGGTCTGCTCGTAGATGTCGAGCTGGCGGTCCATCACGTTCATCCGGGCCTCCCACTCCGCATGCCGGCGCTTGATGGCGGCGGTGCGCGGAAGTTCAAGGTGAAAGACGGAAAGATACAGCCAGAAGTACATCACGACAAGCCCCAGCGCCACCACGGAAAGCAGCGCCACCCTGATGTGCTTGATGTATTTCGGCTCGCTCTTGGCCTCATACATCAGTGTCTCGGGATTGAAGACATACTTGGGCATAGAGTGCAAATATACTGATTTTTTAGCTATTGGCCCATCTTACCTCAAGGAGCGTGCCGCGCACGGGGCGGGAAATCAGAAAAAAGTAGTATTTTTGTAGATTGTTTGATATTTTGCAGTATTATGACTTCTAAGGAAATAAGACAGAAATTTCTGGATTTCTTCGCATCCAAGGGACACACCATCGTGCCTTCCGCTCCGATGGTGGTCAAGAATGACCCGACGCTGATGTTCACCAACGCCGGAATGAACCAGTTCAAGGACATCTTCCTGGGCAACGCCAAGGCCCCTTACCCGCGAGCGACAGATTCGCAGAAATGTCTGAGAGTGAGCGGCAAGCACAACGACCTCGAAGAAGTCGGGCACGACACCTACCACCACACCATGTTCGAGATGCTCGGCAACTGGAGTTTCGGGGACTATTTCAAGAAAGAGGCGATAGACTGGGCGTGGGAGCTCCTTACCGAAGTCTACAAGATCAACCCTGAGCTGCTCTACGCAACCGTGTTCGAGGGCAGCGAAGATGACGGCACCACGATGGACCATGAAGCCAGGGAAGCCTGGCTCAAACACATGCCGGAGGACCACATCCTGCTCGGCAACAAGCACGACAACTTCTGGGAGATGGGAGACACCGGCCCGTGCGGCCCGTGCTCCGAGATCCATATAGACATCCGCACCCCTGAGGAGAAAGCCGCCACGGGCCTGAGCGGACGCGACCTGGTCAACAAGTCCGACCCGCACGTGATAGAGATCTGGAACCTCGTGTTCATGCAGTACCAGAGGATGGCCGACGGCCACCTTGAGAGCCTGCCGGCGCACAACATCGACACCGGAATGGGATTCGAGCGCCTCTGCTGCGTGCTCCAGGGCAAGAACAGCAACTACGATACCGACATCTTCAGCGGCCTGCTCTCCAAGATCGGGGAGATTTCCGGCCACCGCTACGGCGAGGACGCACAGGCCGACATAGCGATGAGGGTCATCGCAGACCACATCAGGGCTATCAGCTTCAGCATCGCCGACGGGCAGCTGCCGTCCAATGTCAAGGCAGGCTATGTCATCAGGAGAATCCTCCGCCGCGCCGTCCGCTACGGATACACCTTCCTCGGACTGGGAGAACCTTTCCTCTGCCGCCTCGTGCAGCAGCTCGTGGATGATATGGGAGAGGCCTATCCGGAGATCGCCAAACAGCAGAAATTCATAGAGAACGTCATCCGCGAAGAGGAACTCGCGTTCCTGCGCACCCTCGACAGGGGCATCAAGCTGATGGACGAGTGCATCACGAGAGCCGGAGAGGGCAAAGTCATCTCCGGAGCTGACGCGTTCAAGCTCTACGACACCTACGGCTTCCCTGTCGACCTCACTGAACTGATCGCCGGGGAGAACGGCTGCGCGGTAGACCTCGAAGGCTTCAAGGTCGAGCTTCAGAAACAGAAGGACAGGGCCCGCAACGCCACAGCCAACAGCTTCGGCGACTGGGCGATATACCATGCCGGCGAGGATGTCGAGTTCACCGGATACGACTCCGTCCGCACGGAGGGCGCCCTGCTGCTGAAGCACAGGACCGTAGTCCAGAAAAACAAGGAGATGCTCCAGCTCGTGTTCGACCGCACCCCGTTCTACGGGGAGATGGGCGGTGAAGTCGGAGACACGGGACTCATCATCTCCGCCGACGGAGAGCAGATCAAGATCCTCAACACCATAAAGGAAAACGACCTCACCATCCACATCGCCGAGAAACTCCCGAGCAACTGCGAGGGAGAATTCACCCTCGTGGTGGACGCCGCGCGCAGGCGCAAGATAGCGGCCAACCACAGCTGTACTCACCTGCTCGACAGGGCCCTCAGAGAGGTGCTCGGAGAGCATGTGGAGCAGAAAGGCTCGTTCGTCAGCGACGACAGCTTCCGCTTCGACTTCTCCCACTTCGAGAAACTCAGCGACGAGCAGATAGCCAAGGTGGAGGCGCGTGTCAACCAGCTCATACGTGACAACCTGCCGCTTCAGGAGAAGCGCGACGCCACGATGGAAGAGGCCCGCGAGATGGGGGCCATCGCCCTCTTCGGAGAGAAATACGGAGACAGGGTCAGGGTGGTCAAGTTCGGCCCGAGCGTCGAACTCTGCGGCGGCTGCCACACCAGCGCAACCGGCAATATCGGATTCTTCAAGATCCTGTCCGAGAGCGCGATAGCCGCAGGCATCCGGAGGATTGAAGCTGTCACGGGAGAAGCCGCCGAGGCTTATGTCTACGGCATGCAGGAGCTGCTCAAGACGGCTCGTTCGTTCTTCAACAATGTGCCTGACCTCGCAGGAGCCATCCGCCATCTGGTGGAGGACAACGCCACCTTCAAGAAGCAGGCCGAGGAGTTCGCAAGGCAGAAGGCCGCCGAGTTCGCCAAACTGCTCGCATCCAAGGCGCGTGAAGTGGCCGGCATCAAACTCATAGTCGCCAGCCATGTCAGCGAGAACGGAGGCGACCCGACGATGCTGCGCAACGCCGCCCTCGCACTTCAGAAAGAACTCAGCAACACGGCTCTCGCCGCGGCGTTCGAGTCCGACGGCAAGCCGCAGCTGCTTCTGATGTACTCCGACGACCTCGTGGCCAAGGGGCACAACGCCGGCAAGGAGATCCGCGAAGCCGCCAAGTTCATCCTCGGCGGAGGAGGCGGACAGCCAGGGCTGGCATCAGCCGGAGGCAAGAACCTCGACGGACTCAAAGACGCCCTGGACGCACTCGTCAAGGCCGCCACTTCCGGCAAATAGCAGACCAGACGCAGGATGAAGAAGCTCGACCGCTTCATATTGAAGTCATTCATCGGACCGCTCGTCGCGATCCTGTTCGTCGTGGTCTTCATCCTGCTGATGCAGTTCCTCTGGCTCTACATCGACGAGCTGGTGGGCAAGGGACTGGGACTCCGGGTTATCCTTGAGTTCCTGATGTGGGGTGCGTGCACGATTCTGCCGCAGGCGCTGCCGCTCGCGACCCTGCTCGCCTCGATGATGGTGGTCGGCCAGATGGCCGAGAACAACGAACTGCTCGCCATCAAGGCGGCCGGGGTGTCGTTCTCACGCATCATCGCCCCGCTCATCGCGGCATCGCTGTTCATCGCCGTAGGAGCATTCTTCGTGGGCGACAGGCTGGTGCCGCACGCCTTCAACAAGATATACACCCTGCGCGATGACATAGGCCGCACCAAGAACGAGATCAAGATTCCGTCCGGCACGTTCTACGACGGGATCGACGGCTACATCCTCCGGGTCGAGGACCAGAGCAAGAAGAGCGGGATGCTCTACGGCGTGATGGTCTACGACCACAGCTCAGGCAAGGGCAACACCTCCCTGACTCTGGCGGACTCGGCCCTGATCAAGATGTCAAGCCGCAAGGACTACCTGACATTCACGATGTTCGACGGAGCCAATTATCAGGAGGACAACACCCTCCGTTATGCCGACACGAGTTTCGCCCTCCAGAGAGTGAAGTTCGCCAGGCAGGAGATTGTGGTGCCTCTGTCCAACTACAACTTCGAGAAGTCGGACTCCAGCCGCTTCGGCGACCAGGCCAAGTCGATGAGCGTCAGGCAGCTCAAGCACGAAAGCGACTCCCTGCACCACCATGTGGACTCCGTACAGAGAGTCCATTTCTCCTCTATCATCAGGATGAAGCCGTTCCAGGAGAGTTCACAGCTGGACACAGCCCTCCGCAATCCTTCCCGGGCCAATTTCAGCTATGAGGGCTTCTGCGAGTGGAAGGACATCGACAGCAAGGCCATAGCCTACAGGGAGGCCAGCGAGAGGGCCAGCCGCTACGCCGCCGACATCGGCACCCTTAAGTTCGACACCTACGAGCAGAACTACTACATCCGGCACACGGACATCGAGCTCCTGAAGAAGTTCGCGCAGGCCCTCGCCTGCTTCATCCTCTTCTTTATCGGCGCCCCGCTCGGCTCCCTGATACGCAAGGGCGGACTCGGCACAAGCGCCATAGTCTCCGTGCTGTTCTTCGTGCTGTACTGGGTGGTGGACATCTCCGGGACCAAGCTCGCGCGGGACGGGGCCATCGGAGCGTTCTCCGGGGCCTTCATCTCCGCATTCATACTCGCACCCATAGGCATCTTCCTGACATGGAAGGCCATCAACGACTCAGAACTTTTCAATTTGGATCAATTCAAAACCTGGCAGAGGAGGCTCAAGAGCAAGATTGTCGGCTTCTTCCGCCCGGTGCGCATCGTATACATGGGCACCCCTGAATTCGCGGTGGCACCGCTCGACAATCTCATACGCAACAAATACAAGGTGGTGGGCGTGGTCACCGTGCCCGACAAGCCGAGCGGACGCGGGCTGAAGATGAACGAGAGCGCCGTCAAGCATTACGCCGTGGAGCACGGACTTCCTCTGCTGCAGCCTGAGAAGCTCAAGGACCCGGAGTTCCTCGAAGCTCTCAAGGCCTGGAAGCCTGACCTCATCGTGGTGGTGGCTTTCCGCATGCTGCCGGAGGTGGTGTGGTCCATGCCTAAACTCGGCACCATCAATCTCCACGCCGCCCTGCTGCCTCAGTACCGGGGAGCGGCCCCTATCAACTGGGCCGTGATCAACGGGGAGAAGCTCACAGGCGTGACCACCTTCATGATAGACAAGGACATCGACACCGGCGGCATCCTGATGCGCCACGAATGCCGTATTGGCCCTGAGGACACCGCAGGCGACGTGCACGACAAACTGATGGAGATAGGCTCGGAGCTTGTGCTCCAGACGGTCGAGGGACTCATCGAGCACAATATCGACATCAGGGTGCAGCGTTCGTTCATCCAGGGCTCCGAAGTGCTCAAACCGGCGCCGAAACTCACCAGGGACACTTGCCGCATCGACTGGAGCGACAGCAGCGAACACATATTCAACCTCATACGAGGCCTGAGCCCATACCCTGCCGCCTTCACCCAGATAGCGGAAGAGGGCAAGGAGCCGCTCGTGCTCAAGATCTACCGCGCCGAGAAAGTCGACCTGCACGCGGCGCCGGGAGAGATTCTCTCCGACGGCAAGACCTACCTGGCCATAGCCACCGCAGACGGAGCCCTGTCCCTCAAGGACATGCAGCTCTCCGGCAAGAAGAGGATGGAGGTCAAGGACTTCCTGCTCGGTTTCAGGAACCCTGAAAAATACCATATATGTTAAGAAAGATCAGAATCGCCGCAGCAGCCCTGTTTTTCGCGGGAATCACGCTGCTCTTTGTCGGCATCGGCCATCAATGGTGGGGTTGGATGGCCAAACTGCAATTCCTGCCGTCCTGCATGGCCCTCAACTTTGCGGCCATAGCTTTCGTTCTGCTGTTGACCCTCGTATTTGGCCGTATCTACTGCTCCGTCATATGCCCGATGGGAGTGTTCCAGGACCTTGTCATCCGGGTGCATAAACTGCTCTCACCTAAAGGGCGCAAGCCGAAGAGACATTTCGTCAAAGAGCCGCGCATCGTGCGCTACGGCGTGCTCGCCCTTGTCATCGTGACGGCCCTGACATTCAGCCAGCTGCTCCTGACTGTCCTCGCGCCATACAGCGCCTACGGACGCATGGTTCGCAGCATTGTAGGCCTCTCCCGCGGAGAGAGCCTCGCGCCGGCTCTTCTGATCACCGCCGCAGCCACACTTGTCGTCATCTGCGTATGCGCCTGGATTTGGGGACGCGGCTGGTGCAACACCGTCTGTCCTGTCGGCTCGGTGCTCGGACTGGTCTCACGCTTCTCGCTGTTCAAGGTCAGCATCGACCAGAGCCAGTGCGTCTCCTGCCGCAAGTGCGAGAAGGGCTGCAAGTCCTCCTGCATTGACATCGACACACATACCATAGACCACAGCCGCTGCGTTGACTGCTTCGACTGCATGGACAGCTGCCCTAAGGGCGGGATCAAGTTCCGGTTCTCCCTTCCGCGCAAAGCCAAGACCGGGCCCGTGACGGAGAGCGTCGACAAGGGGCGCCGCGCCTTCATGGCCACCACGGCCCTCGTCGGAGGCAGCCTCGCCCTCGGAGCCCAGAACAAGAGGCTCGACGGCGGACTTGCCGACGTCATCGACAAGACTTCTCCGGAACGCTCCGAGAGGCTCGTTCCTTTCGGGGCTGAAAGCGTCAAGGATTTCTATGACCGCTGCACCGCCTGCCAGTTGTGCGTGAGCAACTGCCCTAACGGCGTGCTCCGCCCGTCCACGGACATCGGTCACTTCCTCCAGCCTCAGATGGGCTACGAAAAGGGCTGGTGCCGTCCGGAGTGCACCACCTGCAGCCAGGTCTGCCCGGCCGGAGCCATACGCCCGCTCAAGGCCGAAGAGAAACTCACCCACAAGATAGGCACCGCCAAAGTCAACCTTTCCCTCTGTCTCGCGGCCAAGGATGAAGCCGGCTGCGGCAACTGCTCCCGCCACTGCCCTGTCGGGGCTGTAAGGATGGTCAAGACCGACGGCTACCACAGAAGCATCCCTGTCGTGGCGGAAGCGCAATGTATCGGCTGCGGAGCCTGCGAGTATCTGTGCCCGGCAAGGCCGATAAGCGCAATCACCGTAGATGGAATTTCCGTTCACATAAAGAAAGACTGATATGGACAGAAGAGAATTTCTAAAGACCGCAGGTCTCGGCGCAGCGGCTGCCGGACTCGCGGCGTGCGCCCCGAAAGCTCTCGTGGAGGAGGGCGGAGCCAAGACCGACAAAGGTCTTGAAGGCACCATGCCTCAGCACTATCCGGGGGTGGGCCTGCTCGGCTACGGCTGCATGAGATGGCCTATGGTGGACGGTACAGACGGCAAGAAGCACATAGCCCAGGAGGAAGTCAACCGGCTGGTAGACTTCGCCCTTGAGCACGGGGTCAACTACTTCGACACATCTCCAGTCTACCTGGAGGGCGACAGCGAGCGGGCCACAGCGGAGGCGCTCAACCGTCACCCGCGCGAGAGCTGGCTGCTGGCCACAAAGCTTTCCAACTTCTCTGACGCCTCATACGACAACTCAGTCAAGATGTACCGCAAGTCGCTTGAGATTTTCAAGACAGACCATGTCGACTACTACCTGCTGCACAGTCTGAGCGGCGGGGAAGATTTCGCAAGGCGCTTCGGGGACACGGGAATCATGGACTTCCTCCTCAAGGAGAAAGCCGCCGGACACATACGCCACCTTGGATTCTCGTTCCACGGGGCCAAGGACGGCTTCGACGAGATGATGGCCCTGCACGACAGCGGCAAGTACCGCTGGGACTTCGTTCAGATACAGATGAACTATGTCGACTGGACACACGCCGGAGGACGCAACACCGACGCCGAATACCTCTACGGCGAACTCGACCGCAGACAGATTCCGGTAGTAATAATGGAGCCGTTGCGCGGCGGACGCCTCGCTGACATGCCGACAGGCACGGCAGACCTGCTCAAGGCGAAGGCGCCGGAGGAGTCTCTTGCCTCTTGGGCATTCAGATTCGTCGGCAGTTTCCCGCGCGTGCAAGTAGTGCTGAGCGGCATGACCTATATGGAGCACCTCCAGGACAATCTCCGCACGTTCCTCAACTTCAAGCCGGTATCAGGCGAGGAGAAGACACTTCTGGAAGATGTGGCCGACAGGCTGGAGAACTACCCGCTCGTGCGCTGCACTGGATGCCAGTACTGCATGCCTTGCCCTTACGGCATCAACATCCCGGCCATATTCCGTTTCTACAACGACAGCGTCAACGCCGGGACTTATGTGACAAGCAAGGAGCAGAAAGGCTATGCCACGGCGCGCCGCCGCTACCTGCTCGCCTACAACGACGCGATTCCGTCCGTACGCCAGGCTGACCACTGCATCGCCTGCGGCCGGTGCATAGGCGCCTGCCCGCAGCATATCGCGATTCCGCGCGAACTGCATCGCATAGACCAGTACATCGAGAGCCTCAAGCGGGAGACGCTGGGATAAATAGCCAAAGACAAGGGGTGGTTTTAAAAGTAATCCGGCCGAAGCGAACTTCGGCCGGACATATTTAATTAACAGGCAGTTTTGTCCGGCAGAACGACTCCTGGCCGGATAAGTAACCGTTAAAAAATAAGTTGCATCACCTTAGGCAATCTTTTTGGTCAATATTCCTTTCTTCATCAGTCATGTGCCACCGGCACACTCCTTCTTCAAAAAGAAATCTATCCACAAAAATCTTTGCCAAATCTGCGGCAACTTATTTTTTGCCGCTTACTAAACACGCAGATGAGAAAGGCTTAGAAGCTGTATCCCAGGCCGAAGGTCATAGTGCCGCCGAGCGCATCGGAAGCGAAGAGATAGGCCGCATTAAGCTCTACCCCGAAGAACTTCACTCCAAGACCTGCGGAAGCGAAGGACGGCAGGACAGCCTTGTCCGCACCATAGTGGTAGCCCGCCCTTGCGAACACCATATCCCTGAACGAGTACTGTACTCCGGCCGCCGCTGTCACGCTGCCGCAGAAGAAATAATCGAAGTCGGCCCCAAGCTTGAGAGCGTGGGCTTCAGCAAACGCCTTCGTCCAGTCCACGCCGACACGCGCCGAGGCAGGAAGAGAGTAACTGTTGCCGTCCGCGCCCTTGACCTTGCTGCCCAAAGACGCCGCGCCTGCCGTGAGGTTGAAGTCCGAGAACCTGTAGCTCACGAACACATCCCCGCAGAAGGCGGTGTATGAATCATCCTTGGTGAGCTTCTGCGAGGCGAACCTCACATTCACTCCGGCGGAGAGATTGTCGATGATCTTCACTCCGAATCCGAGCCCGGCAGAAATGGTAGACGGCTTGAAAGTGCCGGAGGCATTGCCGGTCGCATCCGTCACATTGTACTCTTCTCCATTCTGCAGGGTGCCGGCCAGCGACACGCCGAACCTCTCTCCAGCCTTGAACGCCGCGCCGAAGGCCATATTGGAGTCTTTCGCCCCAGACGGAGCCCAGCTCTGATAGGAGAAGCCGAAATCCATCTTCTTCTCGGAAAGAGGAATGACTGAAGAGTTGCGCAGAGCCGACCAGGCGGTGCCAGTCGTGGATGCCAGACCCGTGAATCCCATTCCTGCGGCCACAGGATCCTGCTCTATCCTCAGTGACGGCATTGCCGTCTGTGCGGATGCCACTCCAGCGGACAACAGGCACGCGGTGGCCAGTACCAGTATATTCGTGTTTTTCATTACTTCTTGACTATATTTTGCTTATACTCTTTGTCCCCGATCTTGACAGTCACCACATATCTTCCAGGAGCCTGGTCGGACAGGTCCACCTCAAGCGGCTCCAAGATGCTCACGTCCGTCACCGTCTCGTATACCAGTCCTCCGGTTTCGGAGCGGATGACCACCTCGGTGGAGGCCTTGACCCCGGTGCCGATGTTGAGTTTGTCAACCACCGGATTAGGATAGGTCGTGACCGGTTTCTCCGGATCCGGGATCGCGACGCGGAAGCTCAGTTCCGCCGTCTTGTTCTTGGCGTCGGCGGCGACGACTGTGACGCTCGTCACACCATAATCCAGCGCAGTACCGTTGAGGATGTTGTCCTTAGGGTTGACATGCAGCACGGCCACGTTCTGGTTCTTGACGGTGTATTTGAGGGTCTCGCCGTCCGGATCCTCCACATACTTGGACATGTCGAGAGAGAACTTGTCGCCCGGCTTGGCAAGTATCATGTCATCTATCTGCCCGATAGCCACCGGCGGATGGTTCTCGAGGACCTCGAACGTGACGATGTGGTCCGTGCTGTCCCACTTGTCGCTCGCGATGATGTGCGCCGTGTATACTCCGGCTTCGGCCAGAGGGCCGTCGATCCTCAACTCATAGACATCGTTCACAGGGTTCTGCCAGAACGTGTCCGCCGACTTGGTGGCCGACATATACTTGTAGGTAAAAGAGTGCCCGTCAGGGTCATAGATACTGAACGGAATCGTAAGGACCTCGTGAGAGCGCACCTTGTAGTCCCCGGTATAGGTTGTCTCCACGACAGGAGGGGTATTCTTCTGCGTGCTCACAGTCTTGATTTCGGACAAAGGGGAGAACCTGCGCCCGTAACTGAAAGCCACGACGGCCGTGTAGTACTGAGTGGTGAAATCCAGGCCGCCTATACTTCCGGAGAGGCTCTCGCCCGCCTTGGCTCCGTTGCTGTATACTACGACACCGTTCATCCCGGCAGGGAGCTCGCTATAGTCGAGGCCGTCGAAGAGCGACTTGTCCTTGGTCGCGAGCAGGAAGAATCCGTAAGCGTTGTTGCCCTCGTCATCCGCTGTCACCTTCCAGGTGAAATCGATGTTGTTGGCCTTGGGCTCCAGAGTGAAATCCTTCACCGGGTTCGGGGCCGGAGCCTGCGACCCGCCATACACGATGGAGCCGTACGCGTCGACCAGAGGGCCGATCTTGGTGTTGGATGAGAGCGCTATCTTGTTGGCCCCGTTTATAAGCCTCTCCTTGAGCATGTCGTTGGTGAATCCCGGACCGCCATATTGAGACACTATAAGGGCGGCGACGCCGGACACATGCGGACATGCCATGGAAGTACCCTGCATCCAGCCATACTTGTTGCCAGGAACGGTGCTGTAGATCTGACCGCTGCTGTAATATGCGCTTCCGCCCGGGGCAGCGATGTCAACCCAGCCGCCGTAGTTGGAGTAGTAGGCGCGTGTGAAGTCCGGGGCGAGTGAGCCTACGGCGATGATCGGCTCGTAGTTTGCCGGCGCTCCATTCTCTATCCCGTCGTTGCCTGCGGCGAATATCACCACGCCGCCCTTCATCGGAGAGTCCGGAAGCTGCTCGCCATTGTTGTCGCATCCGGCATATTTGATGAAGTAGTCGACGGCAGCCTTGTGAGCGGAGCCGATAGTGGCCGCCATCGCGTCTTCGTATTCGCTGCCGGTAAGCTTGCCGTCATCGTTGTAGTCGTAATTGTACCCCCAGCTGTTCTGCGAGATCACCGCTCCGTTGTCCGCGCCCCATTTGATGGCGGCAGAAGAATCCCCGCCGCGGTCTACGTTGCCGGAGGACTCGAATATCTGGCAGGAGAGCAGGCGGACGCCCTTGATGCCCTTGGACGCATCGCCACCGGCTATACCCTCTACTCCCTTTCCGTTGTTGCTGACGGCTCCGATGGTGCCGGCGACATGTGTGCCATGGCTGTGGGCGGTAACCTGACCGCCGGAGACGAAGTTGCGTCCGCCGATGTAGGCGTCGGCGAGATCTTCATGATTGAAGTCTATTCCGCCGTCAACCACGCTGACGATGACCTTTTCGCTGCCGACCGTATAGTTCTCCCAGACAGGCACCACATTGATGTCCGCACCGGGCTTGTGCTTGTCACTGAGCTTGCCGTCATTGTGAAAATCCCACTGATACTTGGAGTACGGGTCATTGTAATAGGAAATTTTGATCACAGGCACCGGTTCCGCGATCTCCACACCGGGGATCGCACCGACTTCCCGCGTGGCCTTGGTGACGCTGACCGGCTTGCGATAGTTCACCTTGTACCAGCGATGCAGGCCTTCGGCCCTTGTGCGTGGCTCATACTCTCCAGCATACGGAAACAGACGCTCCATGGACTCGATTCCGAGTTCCTCGTAGAGTGCCGCGATCCCCGGAGAGGAGGCCTTGGTGACAACCCCCTTGGTGAGAATGTCTTTCTCTATGAGTTCTGCTGTCGGCTCGTCAAAATTGATGTTGAGTGTGCCTTGTTGGTATGCCGCATCCACAGGCGGAGTTGCGGTCTCCTGCGCTGCAGGCATAGTCTCCCGTGAGCAGGAGAGAGCTGCGGCCAAGGCTGCGCATACGAGTGCGAGTGATAAAAGATTTCTCTTCATATATGATTGTTATTGATTATCTGCCAGGTAGTCAACAAGCGTGATAAGTGAAACCGGGTCTTTCCACTTGATTTTATTGGTTTTGAAAAATGTCTTGAGTTTGCCCTTGTCTATGCCGGGCATGTCCTGTACATCCCGTTTAGCGGCATGGACACACCTCCCGCCGAAGACAAGATAGTATTTCTTGTCGAGGGTGAGCGTCTTGCCGTTGTCCTTGGAATTCTTGAGCTCCATGTGGTTCATGTTCGTCCTGGTGCCTCCGATGCCCTCAAGGGAACTGAGGGCGGTAGTGGCGACCGTGTTGGACGAGGAGCCATATGCTCCGCCGGTCTCATTGAGCCTGGCGTAGTCTATGCTCAAGTCCTCGGCGACCACCCCTTTGTCTGATTTCTGGAGTACTCTCATCATTTTCCCGGCTGCATTGATGTAGACGTCGTTGCCGATCTGGACAGATGTGACCTCAACCACCGAAGCCTGTTTGACGAGGTTCCCGTCGATAAAATGCACTCTGCCGTCGTCAATGCAGATGTTGTATTTCCCCTCAACAACCTTGCCAGTGTTCATCACCAGCTTGCCGGCTGTGAAATCCTCGTAGATATAAGGCCAGGTGGTGGTGGGCTCGAAACCCTGGGCCGCGCAGAGTGTGGCGGACAGCGCAAACAATGCCGCTGCAATGAGAGATTTGAGTGGTTTCATGATGTAGACATTTATAACGGACAAAACTGCCCCGGCCGGAACCGGAGCAGTTAAGCCTGATTAAATCAACTTATTTAACGACCTTTGCGTTGAGGCTGAACACCTTTCTCGCAGAGGACACAGCCTTGGCTTTCGCGCTGCCGCTCGCTGCTGTCTTGGACGCATCATAAGAGAATACTCCGTCAAACCACATCTTCGGGGTGCCATTTTCACATCCGAGGAATCCGAAGAATTCCGTGTTCACAAGCTTACCCGCTTCAGGCATCTGAAGAACGACAGGTTCGGTTTTATCAAACGCGAATTGTTGGCCCTGAATCGTGGCCCACACAAGATGGGCCTGGTAAGTCTTGCCTTCTTCCTCGTCGTCGAAATCGAAGCAGTAATAGAACGGATCGATGGAGAGTTCACCGCTTACAGGGGAGAATGTCGCATAAACAGGCTTGGCAAGCTTATTCCCACAGAATGAAGTGAACATGACATTGCCCTTTTTCTCATCATCACTGGCCACGATTACATCGCTTCCGCTGTATGTCTTACCGTCAAACACTGACATATACTTAATATCGTATGCGCCGAGCACATCCTCGAGCTTGTAGTCGTAGGCATAGGTGAATGTCGCAGTCCACTCGGCGTTGGCGTTGCCATAGTAGTCAACGAATGTGCCGGCTGCAATTTTGAATGTCACCGTGCTGCCCCTCTCAGGCTCTGCAGGAAGGAAGAATGCGACTTTGCCCACAGATTTGACGTAGCCGAAATCGACTCCCGGGAGAATCTTGTAGGTAGTAGAGACGCTTTCTCCTGCATAGGTAACGGTTGAAACGACCTTGGCATTGGCCGCACCATACTCGTATTCAGAGCCGAAATCAATAAAGAGAGGATCCTCCCAATCCAAGAGGAGCTCACCCTCCGCCTTTCCGAGGCTGAAAGCCTTGGTCTTGTTCTGAGCGAAGATGTTGCGTCCCTCGACCTTCTCTGCGGAAGCGTTATACTTCGCGCTGGAAGCCAGGGCCGGAGATGCGTTGCCGGCATAGTCTTCAAACGCACCGGCTGCCACATCTACAGAGTACCAGGCGCCTGATGGAATCTCGAACTCGATGGTGGCGGTGTCGCCCTTAACACCCTTGACGGTGCCGGGCACGCTGGCTACAGGGGTGCCATTGACGAATTCAGGATCGTTGATGGCGTAGTACTTGACTGTCACTTCACCGCTGGCCACCTTGACGGCCTCGGAGAACACGAGAGTCACGACATTTCCCTCCGCACTGAACTTCGCAGGCCTTGGCGCCACCTTGTCGGAAGTCTTGAATGTCACGCTGGCCACCTCGGAAGGAATTCCGGTAGAGCTGCCCGCGACAGCGTAGATCACATAAGGGGTGTTCGGCTCAAGATCGCTCACAGTGAGGGTCTTGCTCTTGGAGTCGTGCCAGTTGATGATTCCCTGGGCAACGCTCTTGTATGATACTGAGAAGAGTTTGGCTGAGTCAAGGGCCACGACCTCTTCGCTCTGGTCTACGAGGTAAGAGTAGTAGGTCGCCTCGCTCTTCGGGGTGAGGGTGAAGGTGACCGCGTCATCCTCCACAAGCTTCACCTCGATGTCAATGCCGTCGGACTTGACCTCCGGCGTTGCGCTCTCCGTCGGGCCGTAGATGTCACTGCAGGCCGCAAACAGAACCGCTGCTGATATGAGAGTAAATATCTTTTTCATAAACATTGTCCTTTATTTCTTTACCCAAACGATGCCAGGATTATACATATCGAAGAGCTGGACACCGGAATCGCCCTTGAATCCGATTCCGAAACCGTTCGCAGAAGCGAAGCCATTGCTTGTGACCTCGAATGAGATATTGCCCGATGTGGTGACAGAGCTGCCGCCTTCGAAGGCCCAGAGTTTGGCCTCGTTGCCGTTAACCTTATCCGCAAAGACCTGTCCGCAAGGGAAGTTGATACCGGTTATGGTTCCGTCATCGTCCTTGACGACATTGCCATAGAAGCGCCAGTCATATGCTGGATACATGCCGACAAATGACTTAGAGAAGCCGTCAACCCAGACGATATTTACATCCTTCGGATCCTTCATGAGGGTCACGGTCCAGCTTACGTCAGCCTTGTCGAAGTAATCATTGGCCGTAGAGGTGTACTCTCCGAGGATTGCGCTGAGCGGGTGGTCAAGGTCGTTGATGGTGACAGTGCACACATTGCTCGCGCCGAGGTTGATTCCGGTGGCCGCCACGAGCTTGACGCTGAATGAGAGGTCTCCGGTGTATGTGCCGGCGAGATCCTTGATGCTGATCACGATGGAGCCGGTGCGTTCCGCGCCGTCGAATACGACTACCGCGGACTCGTCGAGGCTGTCATAGTTCACGCCCTGCTTCGCTGTGCCGTCAACAAGCTCATAAGAGACATTGGTCTTGACAGGATCCACAGAGGCGATCGTGAGAGGAAGGGTCACGGTGCCGGCATCCTCATTCACTGTTACCGAACCCCTGTCGAAAGCCACGAAAGAGTCGGCCTGGTCGAAAGTCGGGAGCGGGTTGAGGTTACATCCCGCGAGGGCTGCCACAGCCACGGCTCCTGCTATATATTTGAATATTGTTTTCATCTTTTATCCTCCTTTAATTGTTGGTGTAACCAGGATTGTGAGAAAGATTAGGGTTGACCGAGTGCTCCCTCAGAGGGATAGGCATGGCCCAGCGGTAGTCTCCAGCCCTCACTTCTGCGGCGGCATGGTCTCCGACGAAGTCCTTACGGGTCATATCCCTCTTGGTCCTTGCGAGGTCAAACCAGAGGTGGCCTTCCCAAGCGAGCTCCTTGCGGCGCTCCCCGTAGACACCAGCGAGGGTCTGAGGCTGCACGCTCGCACCACGGTTGTCAGCGATCATCTTGAGATCATCGACCGCATTCACACCAGGGATGGCCGCACCGTTGATGAGGGCCTCCGCGCGGTTGAGGTACATTTCTGAAAGCCTGAAGACAGGGACATTGTTGACATCCGGGGTTCCGAGACCCTTGCCTGCGTACTTGCCAGTCCATACCACACCGTCCTTCTCCTGGAAGAGGGTTCCGCGGATGTCGCCATCCTCAAATGAATCATAGAGGTCGGCAGACGCACCGGCGTCACCGTATCCGGCAGGGCTGGTCATAGGTGAGATGCCTTCATGATATGCATCGTAGTCATTGGTCTTGAGGCCATAGACTTCGAAGATGACCTCGCCGCCCTTAGGCACATCCTGACGGAAGCATGCGGCATTCTTCATGTCGGCGACTGTCCACATCGTGTACTTGCCGCTGGTGATGACCTTGGTCGCATAGTCGGCGGCCTCCTGCCATTTGCCCATATAGAGGTATACCCTGCTGAGGAACGCCTGGATGGCGTAGATTGACACGGCAGCCTTGGCGTCCGCAACCCCGCTCCTGACATAGGAAGGGTCGATGATCTTCTCGGCCTCGAGGAGGTCTTCGACGATCTGCGCATACACCTTGGCGACGCTTTCGCGTGCCGGCTTCCCGTTCGGATCGGTATGGAGCACTACAGGCACTCCGTCGTGTGATGCGTCAGCGGTGTAGTTGTAAGGCTGCGCGTATGTGCGGACAAGGTCGAAGTGCGAGAGAGCGCGGAGGAAGAGCGCCTCAGCCTTGAGGTTGTTCTTCGTCTGCTCGTCACCCTCCACATTCGGAAGCGCGTCCATCGCGTTGTTGACTGCTGAGATCACGAAATATGCAAATTCCCAGATAGGTGAGGTGTTGTTCTCAGAGAAGTTGATGTTGTACTCATCCCTGAGACGGCCTGAATCCCAGTTGGAGCTGAAGTATTTCTTGCCGTTGCCCGTCTTCATCTCGTTGTCGAGGATGAAGCCGGCCCCGTACCATGAACCTGACACGAGCGGAGAATATGCTCCGGCCACAGCCTTGTTGATACCGTCAAGCGTAGAAAGCGTAAGCTCGTTGCTCTGCTCGAGAATAGGCTCTTCTGTCAGGAAGTCCTGGCAGGCGTTTGCGCAGCAGAGCGCAAGCGCGGCGGTCGCTATAGCTATATATTTGTTCATAATCGTCATAATTTAGAATGATAACTCGATACCTCCGACGAATGACTTGGTAAGAGGGTAAGTACCGGATGTAAGACCCTGTACGCCCTGCTCCGGATCCCAGAAGTTGATGTCGTTGAAGCAGTAGAGATTGAGGCCGCTGACATAGAACTTCAGGCCCTTGACCTTGAGTTTCCTGAGAGCGCGCTCCTGAAGAGAATAGGAGAGGGTGAGGTCCTTGACCCTGAGATAGCTGCCGTCGGCGAGCCAGCGGGTGCTGAGGACGGCATCACTGCTGACAGCCTGGCCGGCAACCGGCTTAGGCTGCACGCCGTTGTCACCCGGCTTCTTCCAGTAGTTGTTGGATGATGCCATCTGGTTGTTGGTCATCTCGGAACCGTCTGAGTTGAGGTAGCTCCACTCGTTCACGAGGAACACCTTGTTGCCGGCCTTGAACTCGAAGAACGCGCTGGCGGAGAAGCCCTTCCATGCGAAAGTGGTGTTGAATCCGCCGATGAGCTTAGGCTCAGGTGAACCTGCGTAGTACTTGCGCGCCTTGGCGGCGTTGTTGGTAAGAGTGCCGTCTGCTGTCCTGTAGAGGGCCTCACCGTTGCTCGGGTTCACTCCATAGTAATCGGTCAGATAGTAGCTGTACATGGACCTGCCGACAACATAATGCATGGCGTTCGATGGTTCGATCTTCTCGTCTCCCGCGAGGTCGAGGATCTTCGTGCGGTTATACGCGAGATTGACACCCACAGTCCAGAGCATGTCGCTGTTGGAGATGATATCGCCGTCGAGCTGGAGCTCGACACCGGTGTTCTTCATCGATCCGGCGTTCATGAAGTTGGTGCTGAATCCGGTGGTCTGAGGAACCTTCTTGCTGAGGAGCATGTCGGTGGTCTTACGGCTGTAGACATCCAGACCGCCCCTGATTCTGCCGAGGAAGCCGAAGTCTACGCCGACATTCCAGGTGCCGTTCTTCTCCCAAGAGAGATAAGGGTTTGAAGGCTGTGCAGGAAGCATGCCGACAGTACCGTTATAAGTAGATGTAGAGTACACGCCGTAGGCCTTGTAGGCGGAGATACCGTCGTTACCGTTGACACCGTAGCTTGCACGGAGTTTGAGAAGGTCGAGCCAGCGGTATGAGAGCCATTTCTCGCGGCTGATGTTCCAGGAAGCGGAAGCGGACCAGAAGAAGCCCCACTTGTTGTTCTCTCCGAAGAGGGAGCTTCCGTCTTCGCGGGCTGTAAGCTGTGCGAAGTACTTGTTGTCGTAGTTGTAGTCGATGATTCCGAAGAAGGAAAGCATACTGGTGTTGACAAAGCCCTGCTCTGTCGATGTCTTGGACTGGTCACAAGTGTTCACATACGGAATCTGCGGATCCACTGAAGGAGCGGAGATGTATGCGAACTCGTTGGAGAACTTGTTGGCCTCCTGTCCGAGCAGAGCCCTGACAGAGTGGTATCCCCCGAAGATGTTGGTGTAGTTGAGGGTGTTGGAGGTGGTGAAGTTCTCGAACTGGCTGTTGATGACCTGAAGATTTCCCCTGCCGGCCTGCTTGATGTGCGACTTCGGCGACCAGTACCTTCTGTCCTTGGTGAAAGACACCTCGGCGGAGTTCTTGGTCTCGGCTACGAGATGCTTGGTGATCTCCCAACGGAGGAACATCGTGGCGTTGAGACGGTATGACTTTGACCACTGGTCATCGTACGCCGCCGTGGCACGAGGGTTCTGGCTGGAGTTGGACGGGATGTTGACATTGAAGTCACCGTTCTCGTCGTACTTAGGAATCCAAGGGAGAATGGTGAGTCCGGCCCATGCAGGGTTCGCATAATACAGTTTCTCCATCGGAACGTCGTTCTGCTCGGTGTAGGCCGCATTGATGCGGACACCGGTCTCGAGGTTGCTCAGAAGCTTGTAGTCGGCGTTGATACGGGCCTGGAACTTGGAGTAGTCGATCCCGTAGAACACACCATCATTCTTGTGGTAGGATACTGAAGAGAAATACTTCGCCTTGTTGGTACCTCCGCGGGCGCTGATTTCATATTCCTGCAGTACGCCCGGACGGGTGAAGTGATCTATCCAGTTGGTCTGATCCAGGGAGAGGAGGGACATCGGACGGTAATAGGTTCCGGTAGGATCGTCCGGATCCATGCCCGCGTTGCGGATGGCGTCCCTCTGGTAGGCGAGGAGCTCGCTCGAAGTCATCATGCGGAATCCGCTGTCGCTCTGAAGCCAGGAAACACCGTATTTCGCACGTGCGTCGAACTGTGCCTGACCTTCCTTTCCGCTCTTAGTGGTGACGAGGATGACTCCGTTGGCGGCGCGTGAACCGTAGACCGCAGCTGCAGCAGCGTCCTTGAGGACGGTGATGCTCTCGATGTCGTTAGGGTTGATAGTGGCGATGGAGGTTGACTGGTTGGTCATCTGGGATGTTCCCTCTGAGATGATAGGAATACCGTCCACAACCCAAAGCGGAGCGTTGCTCGCGTTGATTGATGAGGTACCGCGGACGCGGATCTGGGATGATGCGCCCGGCTGGCCGCTGGTCATGGATATCTGCACACCGGCGAGCTTGCCGGAGAGCATCTTGTCCACTGAAGTCACAGGAACCTCGGCGAGTCCCTGACCCTTGACGGAAGACACAGATCCCGTCACCGCCTCACGCTTCGCCGTACCGTAGGCGACGACGATGGTCTCCTCCAGGAGCTGTGAGTCAGGATTGAGGGCGATGTCTACCGTCTGCCTTCCGCCTACGCTGACTTCCGCCATCACGTATCCCATACAGCTGACGGTAAGCGTTGCGTTTGAAGGCACGGAAATGCTGTATGCCCCGAAGCTGTCGGTGAGGGTGTAGTTGCTGGTGCTGCCCTTGAGCTGCACCGCCGCGCCTATCACCGGATCACCGTTGGAGGCATCTGTGACAGTACCGGACACTTTCACATTCTGTGCGGAAAGTGATACTGTCAGAAGCGCTAAAATCGCGCTGAAAAACAGTTTCGCTTTTTTCATAAGCAAATACTTTAATTAAACAAATGTTATACTAACCACTAATTATTATCTTGTCGGCCAGCGCTTCCTCCGCGCCCAGCACAATCAAAGGGGCGTTTTTAGTCACAACCACCGCTGCGACGATACCATGGCCGGAGGAATCAGCCGGCCATGTAAAAAGTTCGATGAACATGTCAGTGTATGCCTACATCCGGGTCTCCACACAACTGCAGACCCACGAAAGCCAGAAATATGAAATCACCCGTTGGTGCGCGTCACGCGGAATAGAAATTGACACATGGGTAACCGAATCCGTGTCCGGTACGGTGGCTTGGGAGAAACGCTGCCTCGGGCGGGCGATACGGAGAATGAAAAACGGGGACATGATAGTCTGCACGGAGCTCTCACGCCTTGGGCGCAACCTGCTGATGATTATGTCAATTCTCAATACCTGCTCTCAAAAGGGTGTTGTGATACGTTCCATAAAGGACAACTTCGAACTTTCTGACAGCCTCAATTCCAAGATTATTGCGTTCGCTTTCGGCTTGGCCGCCGAGATAGAGCGGAACCTGATATCCCAGCGGACAAAAGAGGCCCTTGCCGCCAAGAAGGCTGCCGGGGTAAAACTCGGGAGACCGGTAGGCAAAACCGCTAAAGTCAGGAAAGTACTGTCCGAGCGGGACAAGGTAAAGGAGCTTCTGGCCGGAGGGATGTCGAAAACAGCCGTGGCCAAACTCTACGGGCTGCACCGCAACACCCTCTCACGCTGCCTCTCCGGGGTCGATGCCGGGAACCCCGGAGAAGTATAGAAATTCCACAAACTTGTGGACCACAAACTTGTGGAAAAACAGCCCTCATATATTCGGGGAGATAATATGATTTTATACGATTCCAAGAATTGGCGTAAACTTTGGAATACGGCCAGATTGCAAAGAACTCATTGAGGAGCGCGGCAAGGAGATCCATATCGCGGATGCGGTGTTCGAATATTGGATGAAAACGAGGTTTCAGGCATAATTCTTAAAAATTTTCAAATTTTTATTTTGTCTCGATTTTTGGAAAACTGACAAAAAATGCTTTCATTTAGGAAGAATTTCGGTCAAATTTATTGAAGTTTGTAAGCAAAATCGCGGAATCCGGTAACAATCCGGTTTACTAACTGTCTATGAATCAGACACTAGTAAATTTGCTTATCTAAAATATTCTAATAATTTTGCACCGAATTTCGCTTCTAAAAACGCCCCTATGATTGTGCGGGGTTTTCAGGGAGCTGGCGCGTACGCGATTTATTAGTGGTTAGTATAACATTTGTTTAATTAAAAGTAGTTGCTTATGAAAAAAGCGAAACTGTTTTTCAGCGTCCTGTCGGCGCTTGTGGCGGTGTCACTCGGTGCCCAGAATGTGAGGGTGACCGGAACCATCACAGATGCGGCGACCGGTGATGCGATTCCTTTTGCATCGGTGATGGTAAAAGGAACATTGAACGGCACCTCTTCGGACTCAGAAGGTGTCTATTCCATTGAATCTCCCGCTTCCGGGATACTGGTTTTCTCCGCGGTAGGATACGAAGACCATGAAGTGGCGGTCAATGGAAGGAAATCCATCAATGTGGCTCTAGACGCAGATTCCGAGGCTCTTGAAGATGCCGTAGTTGTCGCATACGGCACAGTCAAAAAGTCTTCGTTTACAGGCTCAGCCGGCACTGTCAAGAGCGAGAGCCTTCAGAAGCGCTCAGTAGCCAATGTATCAAAAGCCATCGAGGGTATGATTGCCGGAGTAACCACAACTTCAGGCTCTGGCCAGCCAGGAGAAGGCGCAACCATCCAGATTCGTGGCGCAGGCTCTATCAATGCCTCCTCGACGCCTCTCTATGTGGTGGACGGAATCCCTTTCGATGGCAACCTCTCGTCCATCAATCCTAACGACATTGAGAATCTGTCTGTCCTCAAAGATGCTTCTGCTGCCGCACTTTATGGCGCACGAGCAGCCAATGGAGTGATCATGATCACCACCAAGAAAGGCAATGCCGGCCGCGCGGTCGTCAGTTTCAAGGCACAGGTAGGTCTACAGTCCCGCTCTATAAAGGATTACGACGTGGTAAACCAGGATGAATTCGTCGAACTCACATGGGAAGCCCTCAAGAACAAGAACTATCTCTCAGGAGGCATGTCAATGGAGAACGCGAAACTACAGGCCTCTGCAGACATGGCAGCACAACTTGGCGGAGAAATCTACAATCCATACAAAAACTACACCTGGGCGACCGTGATAGATCCGGAGACAGGGAAACTAAAGGACGATGCAGTCTCTTCATGGAACGAACGTTGGATGGACTACCTCACAAACAAGAAAGCCGTCCGTCAAGAATATCAACTTGGAGTCAGCGGCGGCGACAAGAAGACCCAATATGCGTTCTCTCTTGGCTACCTCAACGATAATGGTGTGCTCATTACGACCAGGTTCAAGCGCTACTCTCTCCGAGCAAGCGTGGACCATGCCGCGAAAGACTGGATGAAACTCGGCGCAAGTGCAAACTACGCCTATACCTACCAGAACAGCACATCATATTCTGGATCTCAGACAGGCAATGCCTGGTACTCAGCACAGTTTATGGCTCCAATATATCCAGTATACCTCAAAGGCAATGATGGCATGGATCTGCTTGATGGTAACGGCAACAGGCAATACGACTACGGCGACACCTATGGTCGTCCGAAAGCATCGGGATTCAATGTGATCGGAGACCTCTATGACAACGCCTACCAAAACCTCCGGGACAATTCCGGTGTCCGTGCTTATGCTATCCTCGGTGGCGACAGCGATGCTATGGGTATCTTTAAGGGGCTCTCACTATCCACCAATTTCGGCGCAGATATCACGAACCGCCAGCTCTCGTCATACTACAATCCATACCATGGAGACGGAAGATCTACCAGCGGTCAGATAAGCAAGACCGCCACGCGCTCTTTCTCGTACACATGGAACCAGATCCTCAAGTATGAACGCACGTTTGACAAAACGCACGTTCTCGGGCAGCTTGGACACGAGTACTACAGTTACAACTATAAGTATTTATACGCGGAAAGAACTGGTGTATACCCCGGGATACACGAACTTGCCCCCGCGACCAATGTGTCTGACAACAATTCTTACTCCGACAACTACCGTATGGAGTCCTGGTTCGGCCGCCTGGCTGCAGACTACGCCGACAAGTATTATGTAGAGGCAACTTGGCGCACTGACGGTTCCTCCAGATTCAAGAGAGAAAACCGTTGGGGACAATTCTGGTCTTTAGGTGCTTCATGGAGAGTATCTCAGGAGACATTCATGAAGGATATCAGTTGGGTAGACAACTTGACGGCTCGCCTGTCATACGGAGAACTCGGCAACGACGCCCTCATGAACGGCATTTACGACATGTACTATGCATGGCAGTCTTTCTATGACTTGACATGGCCAAATGCCGGGAACGCCGGCGCGGTTGTATCAACCCTGGAGAATCCAAGCGTATCTTGGGAGAAGAAAGGGACCTGGAATGCCGGAATTGAAGGCACCTTTTTCAACAAGGTTCTCAATCTCACTCTCGAATACTATAAATCTCAGACGAGCGATATGCTTCTCTCTTTCCCGATGGCCACATCCACTGGATTTAATGGATATAACGCCAATGTCGGCTCAATGGAGAACCACGGCTTTGAATCCACCGTCAGGGTAAACTGGGCCAACAAGCAGAACTTCCGCGCAAGTTCGACCCTTATGCTTTATCTTAACAGGAACAAAGTGACCGCTCTCACAGATTCTGACACCATCACCTCAGGTGCATATATAATCAAAGTAGGTATGCCTATCAATACTTTCTATGTGTCTAAAGCCGCAGGCGTGGATCCGGCCAACGGGCAGATGCTCTACTGGGCTTACAAGAAAGACGAGGCCGGAAACAAGATAGAGGACTCCGACTATATCACCAACAGCAAGACGGCCGCGACCAACAGCAAATACTATATGGGCAGCCGCGAGCCTAAATTCCAAGGTTCGTTCGGTACCGATCTCTACTTCGGCCCTGTCGATTTCAGCTTCCTGACAACCTTCTCCGTCGGCGGCAAGGTCTATGACTCCGTATATGCAAGTACTATGGAGGCGACCTACAGCGGGGACACCTGGAGCAAGCATGTTCTTCGCCGTTGGCAAAAACCAGGCGATGTCACCGATGTGCCTGTACTTCTCACCAATTCTGGCAACCTCTCGGCAGACAGGTGGCTGGTGGATGCCAGTTATTTTGCAGTCAAGTCCATTCAATTAGGTTATACCCTGCCTGGAACTGTCACGAAGAAGATCGGCATCCAGTCTCTCCGCGTCTTCGTCCTTGGCGACAATCTTGCCCTCTTCAGCAGGCTGAACGGTCTTAATCCTCAATACAACATCTCTGGAGGCACAAGTTGGGCCTATACTCCGACGAGAAGCATCTCTGCAGGTGTTGATATCAATTTTTAAAGAATAAGGAGAACAGAAACAATGAAAAAGATATTATATGTTTTGTCGGCCTCAGCCGCTCTGGTTTTCTCTTCCTGCAATCCGGAAATCCTTGACACTTCCCCTACGGACTCCGTTTCCGGAGAAACCATGTTAAATGACACGCAAGGTGGATACAAGGCGCTCAATGGCACCATTCGTCACTTCTGGCAGTGGGGTGTCACCACTACCGGTAACTACCACCAGTGCTTTGGGCCGCAATCCTACAACCTTATGGCAGACCTCATGGGCGAGGACATGGTAATGGCGGCTCAGGGCTCAGGCTGGTTCTGGCTCGATTACCTTTATGATGTAAAGTATGCATTCAGCAGCACAGCGTGGAGATCCTACGATGCGTGGAACTACTACTACACGTTGATTGCCAACGTCAACTATATAATTGCCGCTAAAGACAAGATGTCCGGAGAACCTGACGACATCAACTATATCATAGGCAATGCGTACGCTTTTCGCGCCTATGCCTATGCCTACGCGGGAATGTTGTTTGGTCGCAGCTATATCGGACATGAGGACAAGTTATGCGTTCCTATATACACCGAGCCTACTGTGGCCGGCACCAAAGGAAAAGCTCGCGAGACAAACAAGAAGGTATTTGCGCAGGCAATGGATGATATCAATGAGGCTATCCGCCTCATCGGAGATCTTCCACAGAAGCACGTTTCTCACTTCGATAAATATGTGGCCAATGGCCTGAAGGCCCGCATCGCGCTTTACATGGGCAATTATCAAGAGGCACACGATGCGGCCTCCATAGCGGTAAAAGGTGGAAGTTACGCCTTTGACAAGGATTTTCACTACAACGATGCTTCAAACAAGAGTGTCCTCTGGGGCGCTGAAATCATTGAGGCACAAGGCACCACCAACCCACAGTTTCTTGTTCACATGGACTGGCGCTATGATAAGGGGGATGGTTATGGCGGATGTGCGAGGAAATGCGCTTCTGCCTGGCTCTACGGCAAACTGCGCGGAGATGATGCCAGAAAGGGATGGTGGAACTATGAAGTCCTGGCCGACAAAAAGACCTTCGGCTACCAGCAGTACAAGTTCCTCTTTGCCGATCCGACAAATCCTAAGACAGGAGCTGACCATATCTTTATGCGCGCCCCTGAGATGCAGCTGATCATAGCTGAGACAGCTTGCAGGCTTGGAAACGAGACAGAGGCAAAGACAGCACTCAATGATCTGATGAAGACCCGCTCTGAAAGTTATGACTGCTCCTCTTTGAGCGGAGCCACCCTCGGCAAACTCACCACGGACGAAACCGGATCTCTGCTGGAAGAGATTCTCCTCCAGCGTCGTATAGAGCTATGGGGTGAATTCGGCCGCATATATGACATAAAACGTCTGCGCCAGGGATTCAAGCGTACTTCCGATATGGGACATCCTACTGGTTCTCTTCTCATCAACAGGCACACGGATGATCCGGAGTCTTTCGATTGGGTGATGACAATCCCTAGCAAGGAAATTGATGCCAACCCTCTCATCCTCCAAAATCCAGTAGGCAGCTACCCTGACGATTCTGGACTCGAAGGAGATGATCCGGCACTTGCACCAAAGGCGGATGATAAAACAGAATAATCGATTTGAGCATATGAAGAATATTTTTAAAGTTATAGTCGGGGTCGCGACAATATCTTTCGTCGCAGTCTCCTGCGATGTCTCCAACAAGGGGACGCTCTATACTCCCGACGGCAAGGATGCCGCCGTGTCTTTCGCCCAATCTACACTTCAGGATACTGAAATAGACGCGAAGACGACCAAATACGAGATTGAACTTGTGCGCGGCATTGCCGATGGTACACTCACAGTAAACCTCAAAAGCGAATTGCCGAACGGTGTGACTTGCCCAACATCTGTCTCGTTCGAGGCCGGTTCTTATACCACCTCCGTCTCTCTTGATATCTCAGGGATGGCAGTCGGCAAGAAATATGTGGGCAAAATCCAACTTGCGGACGCCAGTTCTTTCAACAGCGAGATAGCGACCCCGGAAATCAAGGTTACTTTTGCCAAGGCCTACACATGGGTCTCCCTCGGCAAGGGCAAGATTTATGACAGTGTCGCTCTTCAAGTCAGCGATGACGATCTTGGACTTACCGATGTAGAAATCCTTAAGGCGGAAGGCTTCAACCGCTGGAGAGTTATGACCCCTTTCCCGGAAAAGGCTGTAAAGGCTGCTTGGGGAGACGACTTTTTCTGTGGCGGAGCAAGTGAATATATTGAATTGTACATCCTTGACGAGACCGCCGGCACTATAAAGTATTCCTCTCCTATCAAGACTGGATTGTTTCATGCAAGCCTTGGGGACAATGCTTATATCTGGTACTATTATCCGACGGATTACAGCGAAAAACTCGCTTCTTATGAGAGTCAAAACACGTTCCTGGAGGATGGCAAAGTAATCCAGATTGCTTGTGCCAAAACTATTGAGAACACATCTAACTGGTTTGGCGTCAAAGCTATATATATAGCCATGCCAGATTTTGCCAGTCAGTTCGAAGAATGGCTTCGTTCATAGATAAAGGACTATTCTAAAACTGAGACGGGCCGGGGTTCTTTCCGGCCCGTCTTTTACAACTTATTTCATGAAAGCATTTGCATTATTTCTTCCCCTTGCGGCCGGTGCGGCAATGCTGCTTGCCGCGTGTTCGCAGGAGCGGCTCGATCCTCGCGGCGAACCGGGTTCGGGGATATATGAAACCGTCGCCCCCGCCAACGCGATTCGCGGCCACATCAGGGTCAAGTTCACCTCGGAGCCTTCCGCCACCAAGTCCGGCGCATGTGCCGTAGACTTGTCATCTCTCGGTCAATACCAGATGGTGAGGACCTTCCCCGAGGCCGGACGCTTCGAAGCCCGCCACAGGGCATACGGCCTCCATCTGTGGTACGACATCTTCTTCGATGAGAGCCTGCCTCTTACCAAGGCGGCAAACGATGTGGCGATTGTGGACGGTGTAGATATAGTGGAATTTGTCCAGCCTGTCACCAGCACAACTGTTTTCCCGTTCAATGACCCGAAGGCTTCCAAACAGTGGCACTACTATAACCCCGGAACGCAGGCAGGGGCCGTGGCCGGAAGCGATGTCAATGCCGTCCCGGCTTGGGAGGTAACCACCGGGCGCCCGGATGTCATCGTGGCCATCTGTGACGGCGGTCTCCAGTGGAACCATCCCGACATGGCCCAAAACATGTGGGTCAACGGGGCAGAACTGAACGGACAACCTGGAATGGACGATGACGGCAACGGATACATAGATGACATATATGGCTACAACTTTGTCGTCGGTCCCGATGGTTACAGCATGACGGGAACAATCATGCCGGGAAACCACGGCACGCATGTCGGCGGCACAGTGGCTGCCGTCAACAACAACGGTATAGGAGCGTGCGGCATTGCCGGGGGTGACGGTTCTCCCGAAAGCGGCGTACGCCTCATAAGCACGCAGACCTCAGATGGGGCGGCATATATAGGAGCAGCCTTCACATATGCAGCCGATAACGGGGCGGTGCTGATCAATTGCAGCTGGACGATACCAGATGCCACATCCACACCGGAATCGGTGGCTGCCGGCATCAGGTATTTCAACGAATGCGCCGGCATAGACCCGGACACCATGGCGCAGACCGGTCCCATGGCCGGAGGGCTGTGCATATTTGCGGCTGGCAACGACAACCGCAGCACCATCTCCTATCCGGCAATGGATGAGTTGGTTGTGGCTGTAGCCTCGATCGGTGCCGATTTCAAGCGGGCGTACTATTCCAACTACGGTTCATGGGTCGATATCACCGCCCCCGGCGGTGACGCACAGAAGGGCTTCAATGTCTATTCGACCCTTCCGGACAATTCTTATGGCGAAATGCAGGGCACATCCATGGCCTGCCCGCACGTGACCGGCGTGGCGGCCCTCGTGGTATCGCAGTTTGGCGGGCCGGGCTTCACACGCCAGAATCTCATTGACATCCTGACAGGAACTGCCAACAGAAGCCTATATGACCACAACGGCAGCTACAGCGGACTGCTCGGTGCGGGCCTCGTGGATGCAGGTGCAGCAGTGAGGGCGGCCTCCATGAAACCTGCAGCGGTGACGGACTTCAGCGGAGAGGTCAAAGGGAACAGCGTTTCTCTCAGTTGGACCGTGCCGGGTGAAGATCAGACTCTGCCCCTGTCCTTCCTCATCTCCTGGGGCGGGGAGAAAGTCTCTATAGGCAGGAACGGAGCGGCCCCTGGGAGCAAGATGACATATTCAATCTCCGGACTCGACTTCGGAACGGAGTACCATTTCAGCATCTCCTCCGTCAATTCTTTCGGAGCATCGACACCTGGCGGTCCGGATCTCATCTTGACGACGGCTCCAAATCAGCCGCCTGTAGTCACTCCGCTCGACGGGACATCCTTGACTCTCAAGAGTTTTGAGACCAAGAGCCTGCGTTTCGAGGCATCGGACCCTGAGGGGCTTGAGCTCTCGTGCTCCCTCTCCCGCGGACTTGACGGCGCCAAGGCAGAATTCACCGGCGGACTGCTCATTGTGAAGATCGACGCATTGCGGGCACGCGAGGGCGAGACATACTCCGGCTCTCTCTATGTCACAGACGGATTCGCTACTATAGATGTGCCGTTTTCCTATTCTATTCTGGAGAACAATCCTCCTGTGGTCTCTTCGGGTATCGAAAACTTCGTCTATGGCAAACTTGGAGAGACGGGCAGAATCGATCTGTCGGACCACTTCAGCGATGCTGACGGAGAGGAGCTCAAGTATGAGATTAGTATTCCGTCGTCAAATTCTACTGTCCGTCATTCCCTGTCCGGAAGTGTCCTCTCGCTGACCGCCGCCTCTTACGGCACGATCAATCTGACCATCAAAGCCGTGGATGCCAGAGGGGAAAGTGCCACGCAGGCGTTTTCCGTACTCGTGCGCAACGGCTCCAGCCCGGTAGACCTGTATCCTAACCCGGTCAAAGACAAGCTTTTCGTCAGGACGGGAACTCCGATGGATGCTGATGTATATGTCTCAAACCAGGCCGGCGCCGCCGTGCTGAAATCCGAGGGAACAAAGATAGACCCGTTCGCACCGCTTACATTTGACATGAGTTCCCTGCCGGGAGGCGTATATTATGTGCGTGTCAGGGGGAACGGAATTGATGCAGTTTATCCGATAGCCAAACAATAAGATGAAAAAGACAGTATTGACATTCCTGATGTTCGCAACAGCTGCGGCCGCGCTTCAGGCGCAGGCACTATCCTCTCTACTCCTCCCGTATGGAGCGGAATCGGCGGCCTTGGCAGGCAGCACGCTGGCGCGTCCTGTGGCTTCCTTCGCCGCAGTGGAAAATGCTTCCGCGATGTCGCTCTCCGATAGCCGGTTTTCTGTCGGGGCTGCGTATAATCTATGGGCTCCGGAGAGCGTCGGGAGCAATGTGGCTGATGCAGGGGCGGCATTCAGACTCGGCGACAAGTTCGCCCTCGGTTTCGGAGGCAGGCTCTATTCAAGCAAAGAACTGGCGGTCACCAATCTAAACGGCGCGACCATCGACACCTTCACCCCAAAAGACTTTATCGGCAACCTCGCCCTGTCGTATAAGTTGCTTGATGCGCTTTCTGTCGGAGTGACCGCCAGGTTCATCTCCTCCTCTGCAGCCCCGGATTTGTCCGGGACGGCATTCGGGGTGGATGTATCTGTAAGTTATGCACACAGATCCCTTGGCGTCAGTGCGGCCCTATGTAATCTGGGAACTGCGGTCAGTTATGGCGGCTCCGGCTACTCTCTGCCGATGCTCGCCAAGGCTGGTGCCGCATACAAGTGGAATGCCCTGACTGTCAGCGGGGAAACCGATTACCTTTTCGACGGGAGTTTCGCTGCTTCAGCGGGAGCGGAATACGGCATCGCCGGCATCGCCTTCCTTCGTGTCGGGTATCACTACAGCACCCAAGACAAGGGCCTTCCGTCCTTCGCTTCTGCGGGGATCGGTCTCAAGTTCGCCGGTGTGGAGCTCAACGCAGCCTACCTCTTCGCCTCTGAAGCGCTCGGAAACACCATGACCTTCGGTCTGGGGTATAGTTTCTGATCTATTCCTGGCTGGCGCCGCCGACGAGATCGAGGATCTCGGAAGTGATCTTCTGCTGGCGGCCCTTGTTGTACTCAAGGGTGAGGTCGGAGAGAAGGTGCTCTCCGTTGTCCGTGGCCGTCTGCATGGCCACTGTGCGCGCGGCCTGCTCGGCAGCCTCCGAGTCGAGCACTGCGGCATAGAACTTCAGACAGATCATCTGCGGCAGGAGGCTGGTGGCTATCGTCTGCGCGTCGGGCTCGAAGATGAAATCTTCCGGCTCCCTCGCGGCAGTGTCCGGCGAGGCCTGGAGAGAGAACGGCATATATGTCTCGACGACAGGCTTCTGCACGGAAGTGGAGATAAATCTGTTGTATACGAGGAGAATCCTGGAGAATTCCCCCTTCTCATAGCGTGCGATGAGGTCACGGGCAAAGGCGGAAGCCTTGTCGTAACTCGTGCGGGCGACAAGGTCGCTGTAGTCCGCCTCCGGCACGAACCCGGCCCTGCGCACAGCCTCTGCGCACTTGCGCCCTACAGGGAAATAGACAATGTCCCCGTACTTGTCCCGCAGCTCGAGCGAAGCCCGTATGACATTGGCGTTGAACGCCCCGCAAAGGGATGTGTTCGAAGATATGACCACTACCGCCACCGGCGCATCCGCTGTGGCGGCGGCAGCCTGCTGCTCCAGAGGTCCTACAGCGGACAGAATGTCTGAGAGGGCATCCGAATACGGTCTCATCCCCTCTATCACCTTCTGTGCCTTGCGCAACTTGGCCGAGGAGACGAGCTTCATCGCAGAAGTCACCTGCAAGGTGCTCCTGACTGACCCTATGCGGTCCTTGATTTCACGTAATGATGCCATACTCTTATCACTTCATCAGGAACTGGCAGACTTCGTGCGCTTCCCTGCGGATAACGGAGTCCAGGTCTTCCGGCATCTTGCCCTCCCCGAGGGCGTCAAGCATGTCCTGATGCGATGCGCGCATCACATCGAGGAAGCGCGACTGGAACTCTCCGACACTGCTCACAGGGATGTCCGCCATGAGGGCGTTGGTGCCACAATACAGGATGGCGACCTGCTCGCCCACGGACATCGGACTATACTGCGGCTGGACAAGCAGCCTTTCGTTTTTGCGGCCCTTGTCGAGCGTCATTGCCGTCACCTTGTCCATGTCGGAGGAGAACTTGGTGAACGACTCCAGCTCGGAGAACTGGGCCTGGTCTATCTTGAGGGTTCCGGCGACTTTCTTCATCGACTTCACCTGGGCTGCGCCGCCCACACGTGACACGGAGATGCCGACATTGATGGCCGGACGGAAGCCTGCGTTGAAGAGCGACGGCTCAAGATATATCTGTCCGTCCGTGATGGAAATCACATTGGTCGGGATGTAGGCCGAGACATCGCCCGCCTGAGTCTCGATGATAGGGAGGGCGGTCAGCGAGCCGCCGCCCTTGACCTTGCCCTCCAGGCATTCAGGGAGGTCGTTCATCTTCTCGGCGACATCCTGCTGGCTGATGATCTTGGCGGCACGCTCCAGGAGTCTTGAGTGGAGGTAGAAAACATCGCCAGGGTATGCCTCACGTCCGGAAGGACGGCGAAGGATCAAGGACACTTCACGATAAGCCACAGCCTGCTTGGAAAGGTCATCGTAGACAACCAGGGCGTGGCGGCCCGTGTCGCGGAAGTACTCCCCTATGGCAGCGCCTGCAAACGGCGCGTAATACTGCAACGCCGCAGGATCCGCCGCGGTGGCGGCCACTACGACGGTGTAGTCCATCGCCCCCTTGGCGCGGAGGGTCTGCACGATTGACGCCACCGTGGAACCTTTCTGGCCCACGGCCACATAGATACAGTAGACAGGCTTGCCCTTGAGGAACTCGGAACGCTGATTGATGATTGTGTCGATGGCTATGGCGGTCTTGCCGGTCTGGCGGTCGCCGATGATCAGCTCACGCTGTCCCCGTCCTATAGGAATCATAGAGTCAATGGCTTTAAGCCCCGTCTGGAGAGGCTCCGTGACCGGCTCGCGGAAAATGACTCCCGGAGCCTTGCGCTCTATAGGCATCCCGACAGTGTCTCCCTTGATGGAGCCGAGCCCGTCGAGAGGAGAACCGATAGGATCCACCACCCTGCCGATGAGCCCTTCACCGACAGGGATGCTGGCGATACGGCCGAGCCTGCGTACACGCATCCCTTCCTTGACCAGGTCCGTAGGGCCGAGGAGCACCGCACCGACATTGTCGGCCTCAAGGTTCATGGCGACCCCCTTGACCCCGCTGTCGAATTCAAGCAATTCTCCGGCTTCGGCGTTGATGAGGCCGTATATCCTGGCCACGCCGTCACTTACTGTCAGCACATGGCCGACCTCTTCGTACTTGAGCGAATTGTCAACTCCCTTGAGCTCGTTGAGCAGGATTTCTGATACCTCGCTCGCCTTTATGGTATTATGCGCCATTAGACTATTCTGTTGTTTTGAGTTATGAACTGTCTGCGTATGGTCTCGATCTGGCTGCGCACGCTCGCGTCCAGCATATAGTCATCCACGACCACCACGAAGCCCCCCAGCAGGGACGGATCCACCGACGACTCGAAGACGATCTTGCACCCGAAGTTCTTTTCGAGCATCCTGTGCAGTTTCTCTTCAAGATCCGGAGCCGGCACGGAAGTGACCAGCGAGGCTATGCGTATCCCTCGGGAGCGGTAATACATCCCCACGAAAGAGCGCAGGATGAAACGCACATCCTCCATACGCCCGTTCCTCGCGACAAGCGAGATGAAACGCTCAAGGTCCGGTTCCAGCTTCGACGGCATGTTGTCCGGATTCTTGAGAATCTCCCGTACTTGGGCGCACACCCTCTCGCCGCTGCCGTTTTCTTCCGTGTACTTCAGCAGCGCCTTGGCGTATCTGGTGGATATGATTCCCGTGTTCATCGCTTTCAGTTCTTGACATTGGCCTTGGATGCCTCATCGACCATGCGGTCGATAAGGGCGAGCTGTTCGCCCGTGACATCAAGGTCCTTCCTGACGATTTTCTCAGCCACCTGCACTGAGACCATGGACACCTGCCGGCATATTTCCTGCAGGGCCGTCTCGCGCTCGGCTGCGATGGCCGTCTTGGCCTGCTCTATCATCTTCGCAGCCTCCTCCTGGGCCTGCTGCCTGGCGGAGGCGATGATATTGTCCCGCGCCTGGGACGCCTCCTTCAGAATCCGCTTCTGCTCCAGCCGCGTCTGCTCTATCATCTTTGTCTGCTCTGCGGCAAGGCCTTCGAGCTTGTCCTGCGCCTCCTGTGCTTTACGGAGCGACTCCGCGATATGGTCGGAGCGCTTCTGCACCATGGAGGTGATGACCGGGAAGCCGAACTTCGCGAGCACGAAGAAGACTATCCCGAAAATCAGGACCATCCAGAAGAGAAGACCGAAGTCTGGTGTAATCAGTGACATGGGAGACTACAGGACAGCCATCAGACACACAATCACACCGAAGAGGCAGACACCTTCGATAAGTGCGCCGATGATGATGGCGGTTGTACGCAGTTTGCCCTCAATCTCAGGCTGACGGGCAGACGCCTCCATCAGGGCCTGTGCAAGTTTGCCGATACCGAGAGCGGCGGCCAGTGCGACTATGCCGGCTCCGATGGCTCCACCGACCTTTGCGATCGCGGCGGCCTCAAGAATCATTGATGAGATAAGTAACATGTTGTTGTGATTTTAATTGGTTTTCTGTTCCGGTTCCTGATGCGCAAGTCCGATGAATACGGCCGAGAGCATCGTGAAAACATAAGCCTGGATGAATGCCACGAGGATTTCAAGGCAGTCGAGGAAGACTCCGAAGAGCACAGCCACGACAGTCATCGAGCCGTTGAGTACGGCACTCATCTTGGCGGTGACGAATATGATGCCTATGACGCTGAGAAGCATGATGTGACCTGCCAGCATGTTGGCGAAAAGTCGGATCATCAGCGAGAACGGCTTGGTGAACATGCCGATCACCTCCACCGTCGGCATTATAGGGACAGCCTTCAGGGCCAGAGGCACGTCAGGCCAGAATATATCCTTGAAATAGCGCTTGTTGCCGAAGAGGTTGATCATGAAGAAGGTGAAGAGCGCGAGCACCATGGTCACGGCGATGTTGCCGGTGATGTTGGCGCCGCCCGGGAATACCGGGAAAATGCCCATCAGGTTGTTGATCAGTATGAAGAAGAACGCCGTGAGGAGATATGGCGAGAAGCGCTTGTACTCCGGGCCGATTATGTCCTTGACTACACTGTCGTTGATCATCATGATGACCGGCTCAAGCAGGGCCGCGAGTCCGGTGGGTTTCTCTTTCAGGACATCATGTTTCCTGTACCACGACGCACAGGCGAGGATCAGCACTACCAGCAGCAGGGAATCGACCATGAGGCCGAGCACGTTCTTGGTGACGGACAGGTCCACGGGCCGCTTCCCGGTGGCGGCATTTATGAGTTTGCCATCAGCATTGAGGGTGTATCCGTGCTGCTCCATCCTGCTTGACATGAAGACATGCAGGCCGTTGTCAATGACTATACATGGCAACGGGATTGAGATCTCCTTCCCGGCTATCTCTGTGATATGCCATTCGTACGCATCTCCGATGTGTCCGAATATGAACGACTTCATATCAAGCCCCTGGGACTCTTCGGTCCGGACGCTGTCCCGGGTCTCTTCCGCCCCGGACGGCACCGCCCTCTGTGCCCCGAGGCTCAACGGCAACAGGGCGCAGAACAGGACAAGTATGTGCTTGATTGACTTCATTGCTTTTTGACTTCTACACAGGCCGTCAGCCTGTCGTGGCTGACCTTGACTACTCCGGAGGCTATAGGGAAACGGCGTTCCTCCGCCCTGGTGTCACGCACCACGATATCTCCGGCCGCAAGGGTGGAGATGATGGGAGCATGTCCCGGCAGCACCTCGAATGGAGCCACGCCACCAGGGAGAAACACGGCCTCCGCCGCCCCGGAATACAGTGTCTCCTCCGGAGAGATCACCGTCACCATGAGAGTCTTGTCTGCCATATTGTCTAAGAAGCTTTGGCGAGCATGTCTTCACCCTTCTTGATGGCATCCTCTATAGTACCTACATTGAGGAAGGCCTGCTCAGGAAGATAATCGACCTCGCCGTCGAGAATCTTGTTGAAACCCTTGATGGTGTCGTCTATGTCCACCATCACACCCTTCACCCCGGTGAACTGCTCCGCCACCGCGAACGGCTGCGAGAGGAAACGCTGCACCTTGCGGGCGCGGTTGACGACCAGCTTGTCCTCGTCGGAGAGCTCATCCATTCCGAGGATGGCGATGATGTCCTGCAACTCCTTGTTGCGCTGGAGAATCTGCTTCACGCGCTGGGCCGTGTCATAGTGCTCCTTGCCGACGATGTTCGGGTCAAGGATGCGGGAGGTGGACTCCAGCGGGTCGACGGCGGGGTAGATACCGAGAGATGTGATCTTACGGCTGAGCACCGTGGTCGCGTCCAGATGGGTGAATGTCGTGGCCGGAGCCGGGTCCGTGAGGTCGTCGGCAGGGACATAGACCGCCTGAACGGAAGTGATTGAGCCGTTCTTGGTGGAAGTGATGCGCTCCTGCATCTGACCCATCTCTGTGGCCAGAGTAGGCTGATAGCCCACGGCAGACGGCATACGCCCGAGAAGGGCCGACACCTCTGATCCCGCCTGGGTGAAACGGAAAATATTGTCGATAAAGAAAAGTATGTCGTGAGGGTCCTCCGGATTATGGCTGTCGCGGAAAGACTCCGCAAGGGTGAGTCCCGAGAGAGCCACAGAGCTTCTGGCTCCAGGCGGCTCGTTCATCTGGCCGAACACCATCGCTACCTGAGACTTCTCAATCTGGCTGCGGTCAACCTTCGAGAGATCCCAGTGGCCTTCCGCCATCGACTTCTCGAACTCCTCGCCATATTTGATGACTCCGGATTCTATCATCTCGCGCAGCAGGTCGTTCCCTTCCCTTGTACGCTCGCCGACTCCGGCGAAGATCGAGAATCCGTTGTGCTTCTTGGCGATATTGTTGATGAGCTCCTTGATGAGCACTGTCTTGCCGACTCCGGCCCCGCCGAAAAGTCCGATCTTGCCGCCTTTAAGATACGGTTCAAGGAGGTCTATGACCTTGATGCCGGTATAGAGCACTTCCTGTGTGGTCTTGAGATCTTCAAACTTCGGAGGTTCACGATGGATAGGCAGCGAATCCTTCATGACAAGACCGTTCATCCCGTCTATGGTCTCACCGATGACATTCATGACACGTCCGCGAATCTGAGGGCCGACAGGCATCTCGATAGGTTCGCCGGTGCAGGTGACTTCAAGCCCCCTGCGGAGACCGTCGGTGGAATCCATGGCCACGCAGCGGACAGTGTCCTCACCGATGTGCTGCTCAACCTCGATTACAAGTTCTCGTCCATCCGGGCGCTTGACCTTGAGCGCATCATAGATGGATGGCAAATCCTTGGCCTCGTCTGCCTTGTCAAGGTCGAAATGGACATCGACTACAGGGCCGATGATCTGTGAAATATATCCTCTTGTTCCAGCCATTGCCGTCACTTTGTATTTAATATCGTAACTATACCCGGCGGGGTCTGGCGCCCCCGACAGGACGGACAAGTGGACTGCAAAATTTGAGCCTGTCAGCGACAATGCGACATTATGTAAATGAAAGTAGGAGCACTGTTACACTTGTTGGCGCAATAAACGACAAATAGTAAGTTTAATGTGACAACAGCCGTGCGGGCCTTGGCGCTGACCGGCGGGGGCGGGCATAAACGAAGGAGTCCCGGGGACGAAACGAATCGTCTCCGGGACTCCCGAAAAGCGGCAGCTGCCTACTCTCACACCTGGTGGGGC